>Ga0255780_10000216_pt1 | contig 56526 bp, 52 predicted proteins | sample 071ome_32_FD_179978 | JGI IMG/M metagenome (GOLD analysis project Ga0255780, IMG submission 179978) | Coastal salt marsh microbial communities from the Groves Creek Marsh, Skidaway Island, Georgia - 071405AT metaG (version 2) | ecosystem: Environmental > Aquatic > Marine > Intertidal zone >... | reverse complement strand
CTTCATTTCGGCAAGCTTGAAACCGACGCCCTGAAAACGACCAATAAACTGCCCAAACTGCTTTCGCTCAGCCGCCCAGTCAACCGCATGCTCTAATGCGCGATGTGCTCGCCCGAGACACATGGCTGCGACCTGAAGACGCGTAGCACCCAACCAATCGTTTGCCACATTGAAGCCTTGATGCTCCTCTCCGAGCATCTGGGACGCCGGCACACGACAGTTGTCAAAGTCCAGAATGCAGTTGTGATAACCCCGATGAGAAACGCTGTGGTAACCCCGCCGAACAGAAAAACCAGGCGTTCCCTTATCAACCAGAAACGCACTAATCAACTTGCGAGGACCTCGCGAGGAATCCTCCTCCCCAGTCGCAGCGAAGAGGATGACAAAATCGGCAAGATCTGCATGGCTGATAAAGTGTTTGGTGCCGTTGATAAGGTAGTCGCTGCCATCCTTATCCGCTCGACACTGCATGGATCGCAGATCAGAACCTGCACCAGGCTCGGTCATCGCTAAACAGTCTGTTTTTTCTCCACGAATACAGGGAAAAAGATAGCGCTCCCGTTGCTCACCCTGACATGCCTGAAGGATATTGCTGGGACGACCCACCAAGTACTGAAGCGCAAAGTTTGCCCGCCCCAACTCGCGCTCGACGAGCGAGAGTGACACGCAATCCAAACCACCGCCTCCCAGAGACTCCGGCATATTTACCGCATAAAAACCTTTCTCGATTGCCCGGTCGCGTATCTGTTGGGCTAACTCCGGACGGACTTCGTCCGAGGATTCCACTTCGTCCTCATAGGGGTAAAGCTCCTGCTCGGCGAACGCCCTGGCGCTTTCTATAAGCATTTGCTGCTCGGTACTCAGCGAAAATTCCATGCCTTGAGCCCTTTTCGTTATCTCATTGAATCGCAGGCGCTAGGCGCCTTCGTTACCGTTTGTTGCATCTTGAATTCGTTTCTGATGCTCATTAAACACCCTGCCCGCTCCCAGATTTCTCTTCTGAAGAGACTCAATAATGCCAATCAATGCGTCGTCGCGCATCTGCTCCATCTCGTCAATGCCGAGGTCGCCCGCTAAGGTCTCACACCCGTCATGCATCTTTTGGGCGAGTGCATCAGTTATTTCCGGGGGATCAAGACGCGTCCAGGGAAATAGCGACGGATCAAAATGCTTAAGGAACTGCCCCATGCCACCCGGCTGCGCTGCCAAATGGAAAATCTGGCAGGCTCCCCACAGCGCCCACCTTAATCCGGGACCGTAGGCGATCGCAGCATCCAGTTCCGCCGGAGTTGCCACGTCGTCATTCACTAGATGCAGAATTTCGCGCCAAAGCGCCTCTTGAAGGCGATCTGAGAGAAATCCTGGGACCTCTGAACGTACGCGCAGAGGATACATCCCGATGCTTCGATAGAAATCGACCGCCGCATCAAGACTCTGGGGCTCCGTCTTATTGCCGCCCAGCACTTCGACGAGTGGCAGAAGGTAAACCGGATTGAAGGGATGCCCCACGATGATTCGCTCCGGGTGAACGCACTGTGCCTGAAATTCGCTCGGCAGAAGGCCTGACGTGCTCGACGCAATGATGGTCTCTTTTGCGGCTGCAGCGTCGATCTCGGCATGCAGTTTTATTTTCAGATCGATCCGTTCAGGCGCGCTTTCCTGAATAAACTGACACCTCTTGGCAACGTCCTCCACAGAGTCGCAAAAAGTAAGTCGCTCTCGAGATGCCTCTGGAAACAACCCCGTGCGCTCCAAGACCGGCCAGATTTGATCGATTTTTTTTCTTAATCGTCCCTCGGCTCCCGTTTCCGGATCATAGGCAAGGACATCCAAACCTGCCGCGAGTGCGCGTGCCGCCCAACCTGCCCCAATAATTCCAGAGCCCACCACACCAAAGGTTCTAATGTTGCTCATAAGTTTCCCGTTCTGAAGAAAGAAGTCGTTATGCTTACGATGGCGCCCTTTGCGCTAACCACTGGGCGCCGGCGCATTAGATCGGACTCCCGCTCTTGACTCAGTTCAAGTTGCGCCAAGACGCAGGGCAGCCTGCGACATCGTGCGCGATATCGACGCAGAAATAAAGTATGGAGGCGATTGGGGCGCCGACTTGCGGCTCCGCCTAGGCAAATGCGGGGTGCAGGAAGCCCGGCTGAGGGTCTTGTGGGAGGCCTTCATAGGCAACACTCTCCCAGCGATCCCGCTGATTCATGAGTTCGCGAAGAAGCCCATTATTGAGCGCATGACCCGATTTATGGGCAGAGAACGATCCTATGAGCGGACGGCCGAGCAAATACAGATCGCCAATCGCATCCAGAATTTTGTGCTTTACGAACTCGTCACCGTATCGAAGCCCGTCATCATTAATGACCCGGTGCTCGTCCATCACAATGGCGTTATCCAGACTGCCGCCCCGAGCCAACCCCGCCTCCTGTAGGGCCTCCACATCGCGAAGAAAACCAAATGTTCTCGCGCGACTCACCTCTTTTGCGAAGGAGACTTCCGCGAGATCGACTGTGGCTCGCTGCGCAGAGGATTGCAGTGTGGGATGGTCGAAGTCGATACTAAAGCTCACCTTAAATCCTTCGAAAGGCTCGAAGCGGGCCCACTTGTCACCGTCACGAACCTCAATCGGCTCCGTGATACGAATAAATTTCTTTGCAGCGGCCTGAAGCTCAATACCGGCAGATTGAATGAGAAAGACGAACACAGCCGCACTACCATCCATAATCGGCACTTCATCGGAATCCAGCTCGACGATTGCGTTATCAATATGAAGACCCGCGAACGCCGACATCAAGTGTTCGACGGTGGATACCCGCACCCCTTGGTACTCCAAGGTGGTCGACAGTCGAGTTTCACAAACGTATTCGAGAGAGGCGGGAATGTCGGCGACCGGATCCAGATCGACCCGGCGAAAGACAATGCCTGTGCCAGCAGGTGCCGGTCTCAGAGTGAGGAAGACCTTTTTTCCGGTGTGCAGACCCACACCCGTAGCACCGATGACATTCTTCAGCGTTCGTTGTCGAATCATTAACTTCTCTGAAAATCCCGGTTTCTAGAGCGAAAACTCTCCGTCGGCCGGGAGTTTACACAGAAAAATCAGAGATTAGAACGCTTTTTGAAATTATTTCACCCTTTTTTTTGCATAATTTTATAAAACAGCCAATTATCTTCAAGTGGCTGTTTTATATGCCTTTTTAGTCAGCCTGTCGCCGTAAAAACGCTGGCACATCAAGATACTCCATATCAACCGCCGCATTGCCCTGGGCGTTGAGATCACCTGCAGCGCGGGGTCGGCGTCGAATGACCGTCGGCTGGTCGTAATCAACCGATGTGTCTTCGTCCTCCTCTGAATCCCGACCCTGAACCAGCGTCATTTGAGGCGCTTTTCGAATACCGGTTGCGACCATCGTGACTCGAAGATCGCCTTCCATCTCCGGATCAAGAACGGTCCCTATTACGACCGTCCCGTCTTCGGAAGCATATTCGTTAACGATTTCTCCCACTTGGGCAAACTCCTCAAGCTGCATGTCTGGTCCAGCCGACACATTGACCAGAAGTCCTTTTGCCCCGTGAATGTCGACCTCCTCCAGCAATGGACTGGCGACCGCCCCGCGAGCAGCTTCAATCGCCCGATCAGGCCCAGAAGCAGTCGACGATCCCATCATCGCGACACCCATTTCAGACATTACCGTGCGAACGTCCGCAAAATCGACATTGATTAAGCCCGGTCGGGTAATGAGTTCGGAGATGCCCTGAACAGCGTTAAAGAGAATCTCATTGGCTTTCGCAAACGCATCCAAGAGTGTCACGTTACCACCCATGACTTCGAGTATTCGCTCGTTAGGAATGACGATGAGCGAATCCACGATCTCGCCTAATTCTTTAATTCCCGAGTCTGCCGCTTCGATGCGCTTCTTCCCCTCAAATTTGAAGGGTCGTGTCACGACAGCGACCGTCAATATTCCGTTCTCTCTTGCCAGTTGGGCGATCACTGGGGCGGCGCCGGTTCCGGTGCCTCCACCCATCCCCGCAGTAATAAAAACCATGTCTGTGCCGTCAAGCGCCGCGGCGATCTTGTCTCGATCTTCCGTAGCCGCCTGCCGGCCTACTTCCGGATTCGCGCCGGCACCAAGACCGCGAGTCAGGCCTTCACCTAACTGCATCACTTTGGCTACGCCAGAACGGTGTAAAGCCTGCGCATCCGTGTTGGCGTTGATGAACTCAACGCCATCTAAATGGGCGGAGAGCATGTGATCGACCGCATTACCACCACCGCCGCCGATTCCAAGCACCTTAATGACGGCCTGGCGGCCGGAAACTTCCATAAGTTCAAAAGGCATAGTGTCTCTCCTGTTGTAGATGTGTAAATGAAATGAAAAAGCTTTGATCGACGTCGCAACGACAGCCGCCTAACTGAGTCAGAAATAGTCCGCTGACGAAGATCACGAATCGTCTCCGGAATGGCGTTGGAACCAGCGCTTCATACGTCCGAGGAGTTCAGTGGGGCGATTGGGGCTCAGTCGGCTCGCGGTCTGGCCGCGTCGATTCTGATGACGCTGCCCGAAGAGAATCAGCCCTACCCCTGTGGAAAAGGATGGGTTTCGGACCACGTCACTGAGCGGGCCCGCGTATTGAGGTACACCGAGTCGTACCGGCATGTGAAATATTTCCTCAGCCAGATCGACCATCCCCGTTAACTTCGCACTGCCGCCGGTCAGGACGATCCCTGTACCAAGCAACTCCTCATAGCCGCTGCGCCGCAGTTCCGCCTGGACGAGCAAAAACAATTCCTCAACGCGCGGCTCGATCACATCAGCGAGCGTAGTCCGGGCAAGCTTTCGAGGGGCTCGCTCTCCGACGCTCGGGGTATCGATCATCTCGCCTTCAGGCGCCAGATGAACAAGTGCACTCCCGTATTTTTTCTTGAGCTCTTCCGCCGCCTGGGTTGGCGTACGCAGCGCGACCGCAATATCGTTTGTTATCTGATCACCGGCGATCGGTAGCACCGCTGTGTGGCGAATTGCGCCATCTGTAAATACGGCGATATCCGTTGTGCCGCCACCGATATCAACCATGCATACGCCAAGCTCTTTCTCGTCCTCGTCGAGTACGGCGTAGCTGGATGCAATCTGCTCCAGGACCACATCTTCAACCTCTAAGCCGCAACGGGTAATACATTTGATAATGTTCTGGGCTGCGCTCACCGCCCCGGTGATGATGTGGACCTTCGCCTCCAGTCGGACCCCGCTCATCCCGATGGGCTCGCGAATACCCTCCTGGCCATCAATGATGAAATCCTGCGGGAGAATATGAAGCACGCGCTGATCATTCGGGATAGCCTGTGCCTGAGCCGCATCAAGGACGCGCTCGACATCCTCCGCGCTGACCTCGTCACGATCCTTGATCGCAGCAACGCCATGGGAGTTCATGCTATTAATGTGGGCGCCCGCGATTCCCGCAAACACCGAACTAATTCGACACTCTGCGGTGAGTTCCGCATCTTCCACGGCGAGCTGGATCGACTGGACAGTGGAGTCAATATTTGCCACAACGCCTTTGCGCAAGCCTCGTGACGGATGCTGCCCCACGCCAAGGATTTCGACCTCACCGCTTTCGGACACCTCAGCCACCACGGCGAGGATCTTCGAGGTGCCAATATCAAGCCCGACAATAATTTCGTTAACCGGTTTTTTGCTCATCGCGAGTTCTCAGTTCTCAAGCGCCGTCCGCGCTGCGAGTTGATAGCGTTCCTGATCTGCGGCATCAACCCAGCGCACAGCGAATCCATTCGCGTATCGCATGTCGACCCGCGCTAAAAATGCTGCTCGATTGGCGAGCGCATCCGGGTAGCTGGCCGCAAAGCGCTCTGCTTTTTGGCGAATATCCTCGCGACCAAGAAGTAATAGAAAGGATGAGTCGGTCAGTGTTGCGTCAGTCGCCAACTCCAGTTCCCAACGGCCAGAGTGGCTGACCGAGAGTCGGCGAGGCGAGAGGCCCACACGCATCAGCTGGGGCAATACCGCACGGAATGTTTCTGTTAATTGCTCCCGGTAGGCGGATGGCCCCTCGAGCATAGGCATTACGCTCAGAACATACTCAGGCGCCAGATTGATGAATCGTCCACCCGACACATTGCCTTGCAAGCCAGCTTGGCGATACTCCGCGCGCGCATGTGTCTCAGTGATCTCGATCGCTAATGAGTTCGGCCAAACTCGTCGCACCACCGACCGGTAAACGCCGGGGAGCATCTCCAGTTCTGCCTCAATCTTTCCCAGGTCAACGTTAAGATAATTTCCAGAAACGCTGCGCCAAACTGAACGCTCGACCTTTGCCCTATCCACCACATCGAGGCGAGTGGTTACCTCAACGCGCTGAATCGTGAAGTACCCGGATCGAATAACACGGTCCGCAGAAAGCGCCAGCGCAACGAAACTCATAAGAACAACCAGGATCGGTAGCGTCCGCCGGACTACCCGTGAAGTCGATTCGTCACTCTCAGGCATTGCCGACCGTTGGCTTGGGTTCAAACGGGGCACGCTTCCAAACTTGTCAGTCATCGGTGCTCGCCCACTATTCGGACCTCGGTCTCGAGCCGGATCTCAGAGTGCTGATACACGGCTTGCTGGATACGCGTTATCAGAGTTTCGATGTCTTCAGCAGATGCGCTCTGGTCATTCACAATGAAATTCGCGTGTTGTAGCGAAACGGATGCGCCGCCCGAGCGGACACCCTTTAATCCGGCCGACTCGATAAGCCGAGCCGCGAAGTCCCCAGGCGGGTTTTTGAAGACCGATCCTGCACTCGCCTGTCCTATGGGCTGGCGTTTGCCTCTCTCCTCGAGAAGCGAGCGCACGACAGCAACTCCGTTCGCACCTTCACTTTGCTCAAACTGGAAGGTCGCGCCGGTAAACCATCGGCCCTGATCAAGATTGACCTGTCGGTAGTCGGCTGAAAACCGATCGGCGGACTCCTCTGAAATCTTCCCCGAACGATCAATCAGCCTGACTTTCTGGACGTGTTGCCAGGTCTCCGACCCAAACGCCCCAGCGTTCATGCGGAGCGCACCGCCCACGGTTCCCGGGATTCCCGAAAAAAATTCAGCGCCGGTAAGGCAATGTTTATTTGCAAATCTCGACAGACGGGCACAAGAAACGCCCGATTGAGCGGACACACCCTGATCGGTCATCACGAGATCGCGTAAACCCCGATGGCCGGCAATGACGGCTCCAGGGTATCCGCCATCGCGCACCAGAAGATTACTGCCCAGGCCTATCCAGAGCACCGGGATATCCAAATCCAGCTCGGCAAGAAAGCAAGCAATGTCAGCCTCATCGGCAGGTTCAAAAAAATATCGTGCCGGCCCGCCGACTTTCCAACTCGTGTGCGCCGACATCGACTCATTCACACGAACGGTGCCGCGTACTGACTTGAATTGCGCCAAATCAATCATTTTTGTGTCGATTGCGTTCACCCATAGGTTCCTTCATGTAGTCGCACGGGAGATATAAGCTCGCGGGACACTCGGCCGATATCGCCTGCGCCCAACGTAAGCACGACGTCGTTATCCCGGAGCAGCGGCAACAACGCCTCCTCGAGCCGATCAATCCGGGGAACAAAGATCGGATCCGTGCCTCCGCGGGCACGAATGGATCGACACAGAGATCGCCCGTCTGCAGTCGGAAGCGGTTTTTCTCCCGCCGCGTAGACCTCCGCAACCACGAGGCAAGGGACTTGGCTTAATAACGCGCTGAAATCGTCCATCAGATCACGTGTTCGGGAAAACCGGTGCGGCTGGAAAACAACGACTTTTCGACGATCGGGCCAACAGCCTTCAGCGGCCGCGAGCGTCGCCTTAATTTCTCGGGGATGGTGTGCGTAATCATCTACAAGCAAAGCGCGTCCCTTTGAGAACCGAATGTCGCCGAGGACTTCAAAGCGCCTCCCGATACCTTCAAATCCAGCAAGTCCATCCGAGATCGCCTGCGCTTTGATACCCACCTTGTCGGCAACCGCAATGGCCGCGAGCGCGTTTTGCACGTTGTGTAAACCGGGAAGCGCGAGCTCCACAGCAAAGCGGCGGTCGTCAGGCGTAACGACGTCAAAATGCATCGAGCAGCCAAACGAACGGACATTTAATGCTCGGTAGTCAGCGCCCTCTTCAAGACCATAGCTGATCACCGGCCGAAGAACTCGAGACCGAATTCGCTCGACAACAGGATCGTCAGTACATAAGACCGCTAAACCATAAAACGGGAGGTTATGAATAAAACTGAGGAAGGTATCCGTCAGTTTCTCGAAATTCCCTTGATAGGCCGGCATATGATCGCTGTCGACATTCGTGACGACGGCGATATGCGGTTGTAGATGCAAAAAGGACGCATCACTTTCATCGGCCTCAGCGATTAACCATTGACCATTTCCCAGCCGGGAATTCCCTGCCTCACTTTTCACAAGTCCTCCGACCAAGAACGTGGGATCCAATTCGGCTTTCGAGAATATGGCTGCGATCAGGCTCGTTGTGGTTGTCTTTCCATGGGTACCGCCGACCGCAATACCATTGCGAAAGCGCATCAATTCACCGAGCATCTGGGCTCGCGGGACAATGGGGATGCCTCCTTTTTTCGCTTGAAGCACTTCCACGTTGTCATCCCGAACAGCGTTGGAAACCACCACCACGTCGGCTCCCTTAACGTTGGCGGCATCGTGGCCAATAAAAATCTGCGCGCCTTTAGCCGCCAGCGACCGGGTCGTTTCCGAGTCGACCTGATCCGATCCGCTGATCACATAGCCCTGATCAATCAGCACAGCCGCGATCCCGCTCATCCCGGCACCGCCGATGCCAACAAAATGCACCTGCCGCACAAACTCACGCATAGGCCACTCCCAAACAATGCGCTACCACCTGATCGGTCGCGTCTGCTTTGGCGAGGCTGTGCGCTGCGATTGCCATTTGCCGTAATAAATCGCGATTACCCGTGAATCGATCAATCTCACCCGCCAGCCGTAGCGGATCCAGCTCCTGCTGCCGGATAACAATCGCTGCCCCAGCCTTTACCAGCGACGCGGCGTTCGCATATTGATGATCGTCTGCGGCATAGGGATAGGGGATCAAAATTGCGGGCCGTCCCACGGTGCTCAGTTCGCTGACGGTCATTGCCCCGGCGCGGGAAATGACAAGGTCCGCTTGGGCGTAGGCGTTTGCCATATCGTCGATGAACGGCGAAACAACTGCCTCGACGGACAGAGCGTTGTACCGAGCTATCAGCGCAGCGTCCTTGCCTAGACCACTCTGATGCACGACCCGTAGTTGCCGTGCTGAAGCGCATTTAGAAATCGCCTCAGGGATAAGCTGATTCAGCACTTCAGCACCTTGGCTACCCCCAAGCACCAGGACACGAACGGGTTGCCTATCATCAAGCTCCCGCTCATGCATTGGAGGCACAAGCGCAATGTCGGGGCGCACGGGATTGCCCGTCCAAATTGTTGAGGCTGGGAATTTCTCGACTTTTGAAAAGCCGGATAGGATCTTTTTCGACAACGGCGCCAGGAGTCGATTAGTCCGACCAGCCCGCGCGTTAGCCTCATGGATCACCAGAGGTCGCCTCATGAGCCAGGCCGCTAAACCACCTGGGCCCGCAGCGAATCCACCCATGCCCAAGACCACGCTAGGTTGCCATCGACCCACGATGTTTAACGCTTGCCATAACGCTCTCAATAAAACGAAGGGCAAAACAATCCGTCGGCGCCGAGACGTACCCATCCAAGCGCTGGCATCCAGGCACTCGAGGCGTAACCCCGCCTCGGGCACCAGTCGAGACTCTAGCCCCCTCTTGGTTCCGAGCCAAACGACGTCCACGTTCCGCTCGCGGAGCGCGTCCGCGATGCTCAACGCCGGATACACGTGACCGCCGGTTCCGCCAGCCATGATCATGACCCTAATCAATGCCCCCTCGATGCAGTTTTCGAAAGACTCTGCTGCACGGCAATCACAAGCCCGATCGCCAATCCATGGACCAACATGCTGCTACCGCCATAACTCATCAACGGGAGCGTGAGTCCTTTGGTAGGCACAACGCCTAAATTGACCGCAAAATGAAACAGCGCCTGCACGACGACCAGTAGGCCAATGCCTTGGGCTACACGGGCTCCGAATAACTCGCCTGCATAGGCGGCCTGTCTCGCCAGCCGAAACACGCGCCAGAGGATCACCGCGTACAGTCCTAAAAGCAGAATCAAACCGAGAAGCCCCAACTCTTCGCCTATCACTGCGACTAAAAAGTCGTTGCTCGCATGGGGCAGGTAGAAAAGCTTCTGAACGCTCGCGCCAAGCCCAACCCCAAACCATTCGCCACTTCCCAATGCAATCAACGCTTGCACCAGTTGGAAGCCTGAGCCATAGGGATCTGCCCAAGGATCAAGAAAGCTCGAAACGCGCTGCAGACGATAAGGTGCAGCCAAAATCAGCACGACGACCGCACATACAGCCACAGCGATTGCCCCCAAGATATATCTCAGGCGAGTGCCGCTTAAAAACATAAGACCGAGCGTCGTCATCATGATGACTGCGGTGCAGCCCAAGTCCGGCTCCAACAACAAAAGCGCCCCGAGAATGCCAACGACCGCGGTAGGCTCGATGATGCTGACTCGAAACGAATCGATCGCCTGCGCATGGCGAACAAAATGATCTGCCAAAAACAACACAACCAGTACTTTCATCAGTTCAGAGGGCTGAAAACGCATCACACCCAGGGATAACCAACGGGAGCTGCCGTTTACCTCATGACCAATTCCCGGAATGAGCACAAGAATCAATAGGAGCGCACCAAAACCAAGCAGCCATCGATTGGCACGCTGCCAAAATTGGAGCGGAATAGAGGCGGCGAGAACGCCGAGCGTCAACGCTAAACCGATGCTGAAAAGGTGCTTCAAGAGAAGCTTAAAGCCTTCCGCAACGCCGCCGTGGGTTCCAATAGCCGCTGAAAAAACCATCACTGTGCTGAAGGCTAAAAGACCACCGACCGCGAGCAGCAAAATGGGATCCGCGGTACGTCCGCGAATCGGCATGTGGAGAAATAGCGCGGTACTCGTCATGCCACGAGTTCTCTTACTAATGCGCGAAAGGTATCGCCACGATGCTCGAAGTTTTTGAACATATCGAAACTTGCGCATGCGGGAGACAGCAATACAGCGTCGCCGGGCTGAGCCCAGCGTGACGCAAGACGAATCGCATGCGCCAGGTCATCGGCGAGTGTCACCGGAACGCGTTCCTGCACCGCCGCTGCGATCTCAAGTCGATCCTGACCAATGAGCAAAACCTGGCGCACGAAACGTTGGATGACGTCTGCCAGCCCTGAAAAATCAGCACCTTTGGACTGGCCGCCCGCGATAAGAACGATTGGCCGCGCGATCCCGTTGAGCGCCGCGGCTGCAGAACCCGGATTCGTACTTTTTGAGTCGTTTATCCAGATAATTCCATCTTTTTCAAGCACAACTTCGCAGCGATGCGATAACCCCGAAAATTTCGACAGGCACGCCAGCATCGGTGCGCTCACCGGATACCCCGCCGTCTCTAAAAGCGCGATGGCTGTGAGCGCGTTCAATACGTTATGACGCCCCACGAAAGAGAGATCATTAGCCGGCAGGAGTGGCTGCCTACCCCGTACGAGTATCTCACCCCCGGCCTCGAAGCTGATGCCGTAATCGATTTCTCGAGGCGGTGGGCTCAGACCGACGGTGACACGATCAGCGAGCGTTGACTCTCGGGTGGGCAGATACTCCTCATCATCACGATTCAGGATAACCGTTTCCGCGCCCGTCAAGATGCGACGTTTCGCCTCAGCGTATGCGGCGAATGTCGGATACCGATCCATATGGTCCGCAGAAATATTCAGGATCGTAGCGACTTTCGGATTTAAGGAATGAGTCGTCTCGAGCTGGAAGCTGGACAACTCGAGCACCACAACGTCAACGCCGGCATGATCAAGAAGGTCGAGCGCTGGCGTCCCGATATTTCCGCCAACGCCAACGCTTCGGCCATCCGCGCGCAGCATATCGCTGACCAAGGTGGTGACCGTTGTTTTGCCGTTAGAGCCGGTGATCGCGATTACGGGTGTCGAGTTGGCTCGAGCAAAAAGCTCGATGTCACCCAGTATTTCGATATCTCGCGATTTGGCTTCGCGAAGAATGGGCTCACGCATCGAGATCCCGGGGCTGACCACAAGTAGATCAATTCGATCTAAACAATCAAGGGAAAAATCCCCGCAGTGAATCGGCACACTCGGACAGGCCTGCTGGAGCGCGGTCTTAAACGGCGGTTGATCGCGGCTGTCATGCACTTCAACAGAGATGCCCCGTTCGGTCAGGTATCGCGCCACTGAGCATCCCGTCTTCCCGAGACCCAAAACCGCAACATGCCGCCAAGCCGTCGGCGTCGGGCGAATGGCAAGAGCACTATTCATTAACCGTTACCGGACCTTCAGCGTTGCAAGGCCAATCAAGACCAGGATCAAACTAATAATCCAAAATCGAACGGTCACTTGGGGCTCTTTCCAGCCCTTTTGCTCGAAATGATGATGCAGCGGAGCCATTCGAAAGATGCGCCTACCCACTAATTTAAAGGAGGCGACCTGCAGTACTACCGATACGGTTTCGATTACAAAAAGGCCGCCCATGATCGCCAGTACGATCTCCTGTCGGACAATGACAGCAACGGTCCCGAGCGCTGCCCCAATCGAAAGTGCGCCGATATCCCCCATGAAAATCTGGGCTGGGTATGTGTTGAACCACAAGAAACCCAATCCGGCCCCAACAAGAGCGGCGCAGAAAACGAGCACCTCCCCGGCCCCGGAGATAAAGGGAATCCCAAGATATCCTGAAAAAAGCGAATGGCCCGTGAGGTAGGCAAATACCCCAAGCCCGCCGGCTACCAATACGCTGGGAAGTATCGCTAGACCATCCAGGCCGTCGGTGAGATTCACCGCATTGCTGCTGCCAGTAATGACAAACCACGTGATCAGGATGAACCCAAAACCAAGCTCAATCGCAACATCTTTAAAAAGAGGAACAATAAATGCAGTCTCTGCGGAGGATTCCGCGCTCGCAAACAGCGCAACCGCAGCGGTGAATGCGGCAACGCTTTGCCAGAAAAACTTCTGCTTGGAACTAATTCCGCGTGAATGAGCTCGGGTGATCTTGGTGTAGTCATCTAGCCAGCCAATCGCGCCGAAGGCAACACAGATAAACACGACGATCCAGATGAAGCGGTTTCCAAGATCTGCCCAGAGCAGAGTAGAAAGAAGCACCGCGGCGATGATCAACACGCCGCCCATCGTTGGGGTATTCTTTTTCTGCAGGTGGGTGCTCGGCCCATCGGCGCGAATGGGCTGCCCTGCTCCGATTCGTTCGAGTCGCCGAATCAATGCGGGCCCCACGAGAAAACTGAACAACAAGGCCGTGAGCACTGCGCAAATTGCACGAAAGGACAGGTAGCGAAACACGTTGAACGCGCTGAACTCGGTTGCCCATTGCTCAAACAGCATCTTCAACATGCGATCGCTCCCTCCTGTGATGCGCACACCAAGGCATTTGCAACCTGTTCCATTCGGGCACTGCGGGATCCCTTGATGAGGACCGTCAGACCAGGACTTAAGAACGACCGGGCCGCTCGAATAAGGCTGTCGGTGCTATCGAAGCTTTGCCCGGACTCACCGAAAGCTTCAGCGGCTAAGCCTGCCAAATCTCCGCAAGCGAATAACATATCGATGCCGGCGTCCCGCGCCTCGCGACCGACCTGGCGATGCAGATCCTCAGCTCTTTCTCCGAGCTCAGCCATGTTTCCCAGAATCAACATCTTTCGACCCGATCGGCCCGCAAGGGTCTTAATGGCTGCCCGCAGTGATGCGGGATTCGCGTTGTAGGTGTCATCGATCAGGCTGGCCCCACGACTTCCTGCGCGAACTTGAAGCCTCCCGGGCTGGGCTCTCATTGCTTCGAGACCCGAGCGAATATCGGTCGCGCTGCAGCCGCAGGCCCAGGCGGCACTCGCAGCAGCCATCGCGTTCAGCGCGTTATGCCGACCTAAAAGTCCAAGCTGTATTTCAATGGATTCATCGGGAAGACGCAGTTCGATGAGTTGACCATCCTCTGACGTGCTGACCTCGCCACCTACTCGAGCGCCACTGTTCAATCCAAACGTAATCGTCTGGAAGGCTTGCGTGCGCGCCGCCCAATAAGCAGCAAATCGATCATCGGCATTGATAATGGCCGTGCCACCTGATCGCAGGCCATTAAAAATTTCGGCTTTTGCTCGAACCACTTCAGACAAGCTGCCCAATCCCTCAAGGTGAGCCAGCGCGGCATTGGTAATCACAGCGACGGTGGGCTGAACGATGCGCGTCAGGTAGTCGATTTCACCGGCATGATTCATTCCCATCTCAACGACCGCAAACCGATGGGTTGGACGAACGCCTAACAGCGTGAGCGGCGCCCCGATATGGTTATTAAAGTTACCGGGGCTGGCATAAACTGAACCGCTTTTTGAAAGAATCGAGGCCACCATTTCTTTCACGGTCGTTTTGCCATTACTGCCGGTGATCCCCACAATCGGCAGGCTGAGTTGATTACGCCAAAATGCAGCTAACTGACCCAGCGCCTTTATCGGATCATCGACGACCACCCCGGGCAGTAGACCGTCGTGAGAGCGCTGACTCAGCACGGCTACGGCCCCTGCACTCTTCGCTTGCGAAACATAATCCGAGCCGCGCACACGTTCGCCGTCGATCGCAACAAACAACGCGCCCGGTTCGAGCGTTCTGGTATCAATACTGACTGATGAGAACTCGCTATCGCCCGAACTGAGACGACCATTCACCACAAGAGCCAATTCTTGAAGGCTTAACACGGTATTGCTCCGAGAATTTCTTCGGCTACGGATAGATCATCGAAGGGCAGGGTTTGATCTCCCATGACCTGAAAAGTCTCATGCCCTTTGCCGGCAATGATGATCAGGTCTTTAGCGTCTGCGCTTCGGATGGCGAACGCGATTGCCTCTCGTCTGTCCAGAATCTCAGCATCGGCAGGCCTGTCCATGCCAGACCGAATTTGGGCAACGATAGACTCAGGGGTCTCACCTCTTGGATTGTCATTCGTGAGAACCACATGGTCAGCGAGGCGAGAAGCCAGTCCGCCCATCTCTGAGCGCTTCCCGGAGTCTCTCTCACCTCCACAACCAAAAACACACCATAACTTTCCGATCACCATGTCACGACAGGTCGTAAGCAGCGCTTCCAGAGCTTCAGGCGAATGCGCATAATCAATAGCCACTGTCGGCTGCTTTTTATGGCTTCTGCAACAAAAAATCAGTCGGCCGGGAACCGGTTGCAGTTTCGACATCACCTCACCGATCTGATCCGCATGGTATCCCTTTGCTAACAGCATCGCGGTCACAGCGGTTAGATTTTCAACATTGAAACTACCCCGCAGCGCTGAACAAAAAGCGACTTCGCCTTTGGGGGTCGCGATGGTCAGCATCAGTCCCCGATCCGTAAGCCGGCTACTGAGCGGATAGACATCGGCACTCGGATCTCGCCCGTATGTCAGTAACTCACCTGCTATCTCACGTTTGGTAAAACGGGCACCCGCAGGATCGGACACATTGATCACCACGCTTTTCAGCTCTTTGCGCTGGAATAGCAAGAGCTTCGTTTGCTCATAGCTCTCCATTGACTCGTGGTAATCGAGATGATCACGACTTAAGTTGGTAAAGAGCGCCGCATTAAATTGAGTTCCCTCAATCCGCCCCTGATCCAAAGCGTGAGATGAAACCTCAAGGCAAACCGTTTCGGTACCCTGCGCAGCGAGCGCATGCAGTTGGGACTGAAGCGTGATCGGGTCTGGCGTCGTCAGGACGCTTGGCAGCATCTGATTGGGTGGACCCCACCCGGCTGTCCCGATGACCGCCGCTTTCGTTCCCAGAAGATTCAGAGCCTGCGCAAGCAAGTTGGAGCAGGATGTTTTGCCGTTCGTGCCGGTAACGCCGATAACGCAAAGGCTCTGAGAAGGATTGCCGAAAAAACGGCTAGCGATATGGCCAATCTTGTTCTTAAGGTCCTCCACCTCAAGGCAAAAGCCATCGAGGGTTTTCTTAATACCGCCCTTGCCTTCAATGACCGCCGCCACGGCCCCTGATGCGAGGGCTTGCGCTGCAAAATCACTGCCGTTGCGATCACGTCCCTCGATCCCAAAGAACAGGCTGCCGGGTGTTACGCGTCGACTATCCAGAGACAAGTTATCCACCGGCTGAGCCGCAAGCTCCATCTCGACGGGAACAAATCCTGCAAGAAGGTCACCCAAGCGCCTGCTGTGTATCGGCGGTGACTGCACCATCATGATGCGTCCACCTCCGATTCATGCGCTTTCTCCACCACGGTGATTGTCGACGTGTCTTCGCCGTCGGGCTTGATGCCATGCAAACGCAGCGCATCGGCGATTATTCGTGCGAACAAGGGCGCAGCTACTTCGCCTCCAAAGTACTGACCTTTTGGCTCATCCACCATCACGGCAAGAACAAAACGAGGATCAGATACCGGTGCAAAGCCAACAAAGAGTGCCTGGTATCGATCTGCTTCATAGCCCCCGGTGGGACTCACCTTATGAACCGTCCCGGTTTTACCGGCGACACGATAGGCGGAGACAGAAGCTTGTTTGGCTGTTCCCTCTGCGCTCACCACTCGTTCAAGCAAGGCGTTGACTCTGTGACTGATCTCCTCCGACATGACGCGCCGCCCCGCGACCGGCCCGCGTTGACGTTTCAAGGTCACCGGACGGAGCAGTCCGCCCGAGGCGAGAACACTGTATGCGCGTGCCAGCTGGACTTGCGTTGCTGACAGCCCATAACCGTATGAGAGCGTTGCATGCTCTATAGGGCGCCAGCGCTCCCGCTTAAGAAGGCTGCCACCACTTTCCCCGGGGAGCTCAACGCCAGTGGCGCGACCGAATCCCACTTTATCCAGCCACTGATAGAGCTCCTCGGGGGCAAGCGCCATCGCGACTTTTGCCGTACCGACATTGCTCGATTTGACCAAAACAGTCGCGAGCGTGAGATCGCCATAATCATGAACATCCCGGATTTGATCGCGCCCTATTCGGTAGATACCTGGACTCGTTGACACGGGCGTATCTACTGAGAACTGTCCACTTGATAAAGCCATTGCGATCGTGAACGGCTTGATCGTCGAACCCGGCTCAAATACATCCGTTACCGATCGATTGCGGAAGGCATCGACCGAGAAATTGGCTCGGTTATTTGGATTGAAGTCCGGCGCATTAGCCATGGCCAAAACCTCGCCGGTGCGTACATCCAACATCACGGCGGAAACCCCTTTTGCCCTGGTTTCATGCAGGGTTGCTGCCAGATGCCGTTGGGTAGCGGCCTGAATTCGAAGATCCAGACTGGTTTGCAGATCTCTCCCGTGATGCACAGGCTGAAGGCTCTCAATGTCCTCGACGGCCCGACCCTTTCGATCCCGCAACACCCGCTTCCTTCCTTCGACACCGGCAAGATGACTATCGAATGCCTTCTCAACGCCTTCTTGGCCACGATCATCAACATCGGTAAATCCGAGAACATGGCTAGCAATCGGACCTGCCGGATAGTAGCGGCCATATTCGCGCAGCGAGGCGACTCCAGGAATCGCAAGGCGTTCAATGCGCATAGCCTCGGCGGGTGACAAATGCCGTCGAAGATAAACAAACTCACGATCCTCATATTGGGCTAGCAAACTCGCAATTTGAGAGGGCGACACGCCTAAGGCTTCCGCCAATCGTGGCCAGTCCTGAGCCGCTCCCAACAATGTGGGAGGATGGGCCCACACTGCATCGAGCGGTGTACTGACGGCCAGCACATCGCCATTTCGGTCGAGGATTCGTCCTCTGGCAGGCTTCACGGCGACGTTGCGCAGCTGTCGCGCAGCGCCCTCGGCCTGAAGACGCGACCGGTCCAAGATCTGGAGTTGAAAAGCTCTACCCGCTAAAACCACCATTCCCAGAACCAGCATGGAAACCACGATGCGCTGGCGACTGGTGGAGAAGCGTGCGCTGGAAGGACGCCCTTTCTGGGTCTTCATTGCGTCGTCCCTAGCTGAATCACTACGATATCTGAAGGCCCGGGAGTCACCATCCCAAGTTCCTTTCGAGCGGCTTCTTCAACAAGGTTATGCCGGGCCCATGTCGCTTTCTCCAGCTGAAGCCGGCTCCACTCATCATTGAGCTCGTCCCGTATCTCCTCTGCCGAACGCACCTGCAAAAACTCGAGTCGATTTTGATGGCGGACCACGACAACCAAGATGGCAGAGACCATGGCCATGACACCCAGAAAGGCCGCCCACTTCATCGAGCCGCCTCCTCTTGTTTTTGAGCCGAACGAAGCACGGCACTACGTGCCCTAGGGTTCAGCGAGATCTCCTCAGCCGATGGCCATTGGGGCCGGTGCAACACCCCAATCGCCGGGCGCAGATCAACGCTTCGAATAGGAAGATCAGGAGGAAAAGGATCGCCCCTCGCTGCATCACGTAAAAAATTTTTAACGCGTCGATCTTCAAGGGAATGAAAACTAATAACGACCAGTCGACCGCCGGGCTCTAGAACCTCGAGCGCTTGGGGTAACACGGACTCCAGTTCCTCGAGTTCTCGATTCACATGTATCCGCAATGCCTGGAACGTTCGCGTGGCGGGATGCTTACCCGGCTCGCGATAAGGCACGCTGTCACTGACAAGTTCGGCTAGTTCGTGCGTTGTAGAAAGCGTCTTCTGCGCGCGCGCCTCGACGACCGCTCGGGCAATTCGCTTTGCAAATCGCTCTTCACCCAAGTTACGCAGAATGGATACCAGCTCTTGCTCATCCACTTGTGCCAACCACTCACTGACGGGGATGCCTGTATCCGGGTCCATGCGCATATCCAGTGGCCCATCGCGCATGAAACTGAAACCGCGCGCTGGATCATCCAACTGGGGCGAAGAGACGCCAAGATCAAGCACTAATCCTCCCACGCGACCGGCTATGCCGTGAGTTTCCAGGGCTTCAAATAACTTTGAAAACGGCGCCTGAATGACGGCCATACGAGGCTCGCCGGCTGCCCATTTGCGAGCGAAAGCACAGGCCACGGGATCACGATCCAAGACAAACATTCGCCCTGTCGGGCCCAGCCTATTCAGCAACGCTCGGGTGTGTCCACCACGACCAAAGGTCGCATCAACCAAAATACTATCGGCTCGCGGGTTGAGGGCCGCTACCACCTCCGTTGACATCACCGGGGCGTGGGCGAATGAGTCCAAAAAAATCTCCTCAGAGCGAGAGAGATTCGAGTTCCACAGACAAACGCTCCTCACCACTTTGCGCTGTCAGCCATTTTTCGCAACTTGCTCTCCACTGAGGCTCATCCCAGATTTCAAACTTGTTGCCCTGACCGATCAACACGATGTGTTTCTCCAAAGCGGCAAACTCTCGAAGAGGCGCCGGGATTCGCACTCGACTGGCACTATCCATCTCGCAGTCTGTCGCATAGCCGATCAGAAAACGCTTCAAAGATTGCGCGGCTGGATCAAAGCTCGGGAGCGCGACCACCTTTTGCTCAACTCTCTCCCACTCGTCTTGCGGATAAAGCCACAGACATCTCTCGCGGGTGTTATTCACCGTGATCACGAGTCGCCCTGAGCTTTGAGCAAGTAAGTGCTCCCGATGCGTGGTGGGCATTGCGAAGCGGCCTTTCGCATCGAGACTCAGTCCGCTGGCTCCTTTAAACATGAGGATTACTCTTCTGTGTTTCCCTACAACCGCCTATCGAAGCGATTCACCAATGAAAGAAATCCCGGCCCCGTGAGGGGCCGGGCAATCACCAAAGGAGGATGAGGAATTGGATGGATTAGCCGCCATCCACGGCATAGCGATAAAGCCCGAGCGAGACGCCTCGGCGTCCGCCCACAAATCCGGTTTAGAAGACCTTTTTACCCACATGTTCCGACCCTTAGTTACCTTTATTTCCACAACTTCCCACAGTTTCCCACTATAGGGATCAGGCGATCTGACTGTCAATACCCAATTGACTGAAATAACAGAGTTTTTTAGAAGATTCTTGCGGGTGATTAAAGGGCTAGGGCAGTCCCACCAAGCTCCCCAAACCCGATCGGATCAGGAATAATTTTTTGTAAACTTAAAGTAATCTGTGGATAACTTTTTTAAGAACCTAATAAATATAAGAAAGCGGAGTCGGCCTATAAGCCGGGTTCTGTCTCGGACAACCATTCATCTAGAGCGCACGTCACCGAGCGCCTCAAGCGACCTACCCGAACCCGGTACGGGCCGCACCGATGGGTTCCTATTTGGTCTTGCTCCGAGTGGGGTTTGCCCTGCCAATCCCGTTACCGGAATCGCGGTGCGCTCTTACCGCACCTTTTCACCCTTACCCAACTGGCCAAGGCCAAGTCCGGCGGTGTATTTTCTGTGGCACTTTCCATCGGCTCACGCCGTCCAGACGTTATCTGGCACCCTGCCCTACGGAGCCCGGACTTTCCTCGATGGAGCACCATCCACGCCAAATGGCCAATGGACAGACATCAACACCGCGGTTGTCCGGCCGACTCCACGGCAGACGGTAAACTGATCCTGAGCTGGATTCAAGTGGCTATGCCCGCTCAGGATTTGGCTTCAGGATCCTCCAGATCCAATAGGCGCTGATAAAGATCGTTTTTTCGCCCCCCTGTTACTTGGGCCGCAATTTCACTTGCTTGTCGCGGCGGCAGTGCGTTGGCCAACAGCCGTAGGAGCAAGGTCTCATTTATTTGAGGGCGATCCACAGGCTGCGACGAACCGCTGACCACCAGAACGATCTCGCCCTTCACTTCTTCGGACGCTTCGCTGAGGCGTTGCGATATCTCCTCTAACGGACCTCGCATAACCGACTCAAATCGCTTGGTCATTTCTCGACACAAAGCTGCCTCACGCTGCCTGCCAAAGATGTCGGAACAATCGCTCACACACTCACTAATGCGTCGTGCCGATTCAAAAAACACCAGGGTTCGTGTCTCGCTTTTTAAATGCTCGAGCGTGGTGCGCCGAGCAGCGCGCCGAGAAGGAAGGAATCCCTCAAACGAAAAACGATCCGTTGCCAATCCTGAAATAGACAATGCCGCTGTTACCGCACTCGGCCCCGGGACGCTTACCACGTTGATCAAACGCTCGCCCGCCGCGGTGACGAGTCGATAACCCGGATCACTAATAAGTGGTGTACCGGCATCGGTCACGACCGCAACATCACCGCCGTTCTCGATGGTTTCAATCAAAGCAGGTACTCGCTGCGATTCGTTATGCTCATGCAGAGAAACCAGTCGTCTGGCCTTGATACCATAATGGTTCAGCAGCGTTTTCGTGCGCCGGGTATCTTCCGCCGCAATGACAGCCACCGATTTCAATACCGCTACTGCCCGTCCGGATAAGTCATCCAGGTTGCCGATCGGTGTCGCAACCACGTAAAGCGATCCAGGAGAAATCGATTGATTGATGTGCTTTGTCATGTGGCTCGCTACGTTGATCGCTCGACACAGTCCGGCGGAGTGGCGAGCTCACAAAAAGTCTATCCGCTATACTGAAATCATGCGTGGGTGGACCAAGAAATCTCTTAGTTTTAACCTCTTTGGTCCAATACTGATGCTTCTCATCGCCGGTTGCGGCATCAACCCGGCAGCGCCCTCTGTCGGCGGAGAGGTGCCCCTCACGTCGCCTAAGGATCCCAAAGCGTCACTACCCCAGCCATCGGTGGCCAAAACACCTAATACTCAAGAGGCAGTTGAAATGGATTTTGCCTCTCTTGAGTCGGATCAATCCGCGAATGCGTTTCTGATTCGCGGATTCTCCAAGCCAAGAGACGAACGAGCGCTTCTCTACCTCGCCGCAGCAAAACGACTGATCCAGTCTGGCCACTACGAAGATGCCGACGTCATTCTGGGCTTGCTAGCCGATGCGCCACTTGGCCACTGGGGCTCCGCTCAACAGATGCTGCTCTATGCTGCCGTTTTGGTCGGAACAAATAAGCCAAAACGCGCGCTCACTATCTTATCAAGCCTAGCGAGACCCCTAGACGATGACACTCAGCGAGCGCTTCAATACCACCTTACGCTGAGAGCCCTTTTCGATGACGATCAAGTGGGCGCAGCGCTTGAGCTCGTAGGTTCGGATGGCGAGCTAGCCAAGGACCCAATACTGAGTTCACTCTTGGCGCAGCAGGTCTACACACGGCTCTCACGTCTATCAGAAGCTGAGCTCACCGAAACCGCCGAAACATTTGCTCTATCTGAGAGCGAAATCGCTTGGTTCACGCTGACCTATATCCTTGGACATGAGGGATTGCAGGAGGCACAACTTCAGCAGGCGCTTGGCGTGTGGATTGATGCCCACCCAAGCCACCCCGGCCGAATTCTCGCCACGCAGCGTTCAAGGGACTCGTGCGTACTCTCTCTAGAGGACGATGTTGCTCTCATACTGCCGATCGACTCCCCATTTGAGGCGGCCGCAAACGCATTCAAGAACGGTTTTCTCAGCCGCTATCCTTCATTCTCAGGACCGGCAACCGTAAGCGTATTCGACTTTGGTAATAAACCCTCGGATGCCGTCGAGCACTACGCTCGAGCAACTGCCCAAGGGGCCCGCGTTATCGTGGGCCCTCTGGGACGCGAAGGCGTTGACGCACTCGCTGCCAAAGATAGCCTGCCGGTCCCTACGCTGTTGATTGGACTGGATTCAAATGCGCCGCGCCGAAATGCTTTTTGGTTTGATATCTCCCGAGAAGCTGAAGCAGTTGACATGGTGCGTCATGCTCGAAGTCGCAACCTTGCAAATGGGCTTTTTATCGCGTCGAGCGACGCAGCAGCCAGAAATCTTGCTCAGCACGCGGCATCGACCTGGTCAGCGCTCGGCGGAGACATCGTCGATTCAATTACGATTTCCTCAAACTCGGTCGACTATTCCGAACTGCTGATCCGAGTGCTTGGCTTGGAGGAGAATGAAAAGCGGACGTCTGAATTCAAAGCCTTGCTTGGAAAGAATTTCCCCGTGCAGACCGAAATCACTGTTCGCGAAGATCTCGATAGTATTTTTGTATTTGCCGAACCTCAAACTATCCGCCTTCTGAAACCTCAACTGAGTTTTCATAAGGCAGGCACGGTTCCCGTCTTCACTCAAAGCCTGATCTTTGACGGCTCATCGGATCCTGTGAATGACTTGGATCTAGAGGGCATCTCTTTCCCCGATATGCCGTGGATGACGCGCCGTGGCAGTGAATTTCCCCGACGTGCGATTGTGGATACCTTCGGGAGCACTTACACAGAGACCGCCCTAGGTCGCTTTTTTGCATTAGGGGCCGATGCACATGCCGTGGCATGTCGCCTATTAAAGAAGTCGGACCGTAAGGATTGGTCTTTCGATGGTTTGACCGGGCGCCTTGGAATCGCAAGCAATCATCGAATCGATCGAGCGCCGGATTGGGTCAGTTTTCACGACGGTTCGCTTCGACCATTTGATCCGCCCATTCCTCGGGAGAAAGCCAGAGAATAAGATGACGCGTCATTGGTCAGAGGATTTCGCGCTCACCTTCCTGCAACGGAGAGGTCTCAAACTTATCTGCCGCAACTATCAGATTCGTCAGGGTGAGATCGATCTAATTCTCCGAGACAACGAGCTGATCATTTTCTTGGAGGTGCGCTATCGAGCCAGCGATCGATTTGGACGGCCTGAAGAAACCATAAACGTTGCGAAGCGAAATCGCTTAAGGCGTACCGCTGAGCATTTTCTAGCCTGTCACCAGGAGCTTAGTGCTCAACCCTGTCGTTTTGATGTGCTCGCGATCTTGGGGCCTCGCGAAAATCCTGTCTCAAACTGGATTCGTGACGTACTCTGAATACTTCAGTGGAAATCTTTATGCCCGAAGACCGCTGCGCCTGCAAGAGCGGTCCTACTTGCTTCCGCATGCCATCAAAGGTAACGTGTGGCAACCTTTGAGGGCGATACCGGTCTGATTGCTATGACGACTGACATCCTTGATCAATTCAAGAGCAGCGCGGAAACCGCGCTAGAAACGGGAGAGGCGTTGTCGGCAGACATCGAAAAATGTGCCAACGCTCTCATCGCAACCCTTGAAGCAGGCGGCAAAATCCTGTTGTGCGGTAACGGCGGGTCGGCGACTGATGCCTCCCATTTCAGTGCCGAACTTTTGGTGCGCTTTGAAAAGGAGCGCGCCGCCCTCGCTGCCATCACGCTCAGTGCAGATACCGCCACTATCACCGCGGCCGGGAATGACTTTGACTTCAGTCAAATCTTTTCAAGGCAAATCGAAGCGCTTGCGCGTCCCGGTGACCACCTGGTGGTCATAACCACCTCCGGCAACTCGGAAAATCTCATTGAGGCAGTTGCTGCTGCAAAACGCGTTGGAAGCGTATCAATCAGCGCTCTCAGCGGTCGAGATGGAGGCAAGCTCTCGCGCGCGCTCCAAGCCCAAGACATCGAACTTCGCGTGCCGTCGTCCATAACTGCCCGAATTCAAGAGGCGCACGCTATAATTATCCACGTTCTCTGCACCCTGATTGACAGGCATTTTTTTAGAGGCTCTTAGATACATGCGATTACATTCCAGCCGTTCCCGACGTTTCAAATCCATCCGGAACACGCTCACGGCACTGGTCGTTGCTATGTCTGTGGGCGGCTGCGCTATCGTCGCCGTCACTGCGGTGGCAGTAGTCGGAATCGATGTGGCTCGAGACCGCCGCGGCGCCAGCATCTACTGGGACGACAACAAAACCGAGCGACGACTCGCAGGCGCCATCGATGATCAGGTGAAAAATGAAAACGTAAGCGTAACCGTTTACAACGGCGTTACGCTTCTGACCGGCGAGGTTCCCGATCAACGCGACATCGACAGTATTATCGATCTCGCGAAAGCCGATGAAGGCGTGCGCCAGGTCATCAATCGACTTGAGCTGGCAGGTAGCACCAACATGACGAGCCGTGCAAACGACAGCTGGCTCACTGCAAAAGTGAAAACCGCTATCGCAGCATCCGATGCCGACTCCACTCGTATCAAGGTGGTCACGGAACGAGCGAATGTCTATCTCATGGGTCTCGTCACGCCTAAAGAGGCCGAAGACGCCGTCAACGCGACGCGAACCGTAACCGGAGTGGTCCGGGTCATCAAGGTGTTTGAGTACATCGAGACGACCTGACCTTAGGCGCATCGGTGAGCAGTGCCGATAAGATTATCCTCGATCCCATCGCGCTCTCTGAGAGACTGAAGCGCGGGCCTGGGCCTGTGGTATTCACCAACGGCTGTTTCGATATCTTGCATCGAGGGCATGTGAGTTACCTTGAGCAAGCAGCAACACTGGGGTCCACTCTCGTCGTCGCAATAAACAGCGATCGCTCAGTCCGAACACTGAACAAAGGGCCGAACCGACCGTTAAACCCCCTCGATGATAGATTGGCGGTAGTTGCAGCCCTGGAGTGCGTAAACTGGGTGACGGCTTTTGATGAATCAACACCCGCTGGAGTGATTTCTACCCTGATGCCCGATTGTTTGGTTAAGGGCGGGGACTGGCCGGTCGAAGAGATTGTGGGTGCCGAAGAGGTCATTGCCAACGGCGGCCAGGTTCACAGTCTTCCCTTCGAATTCGACCGCTCGACAACCGCGCTCATTGAAAGAATCAGACGTTAGACGTATCGGAGCAACGGCTCTAACTCCGAAAGTGCCGAGCGGTAGACGGCCCTCTTGAAAGAGACAACTTTTCGTGGCGGTAGCCAATAATCAACCCATTGCCATCGATCAAATTCCGGCGCCGGACTGTGATCAAGGCGAATATCGCTGTCCTCAGCAAGCATCCGCATCAGAAACCATACCTGCTTTTGCCCTCTGAAACGGGTATAACGTGAACGTAAATTACCAGGCACCTCGTAGCGCAACCAGCTTTGGGTCCGTCCCACAAGTTCGACATTCTCGGGTCTTAGGCCCACCTCCTCGTAAAGCTCTCGATACGCGGCTTGTTCAAGCGTCTCGCCATCTTCAATGCCGCCCTGTGGAAACTGCCATCCGTCTCGTCGGCTTCGCCGCGCCCACAGCACCTGCCGGGCGCCATTAAACAACACGATCCCAACGTTCGGTCGGTATCCGTCCGGCTCAGTGTTGCCCTTAAATTGTGTCATCACTGGTTTAAAAATTCTTTTCGTTCACTGAGGCCATTGTTTCATGTCAGAGCCCTCAGGGCAATTCATGGGCTCCGGGGTCACAAACACCATGCAAGGGAGCACCTAGAGGTCACGCTTCGAAATCCATAAATCGTATCGAGCTTTGAATATGGACTCCAATCGATCGATGGTGGCCTCCGCACTCTCACCATGCATCAAATGTCTAGTCATCAGAGAAGATGCCTCATTAAAGAGATCATCTTTTGCAAGCATTGGGTAGCTCTTAGAAAGACGGCGGATGGCCGCGATAACGGACTCATCCGGCGGTCGGGGCAAGACGCAGGCTTCAGCAAAATCGGGTTCAGGTTCTGGCTGACGAGTCCGCAAGAAGTCGGCGAATTCAGCCAATAGCGCGAGGTTCTCTGAGGTCAGTTGATCCAGCACCTTATTCAGCTGGCGCCTTCGTCCATCAGCCATAGGTCAACCGAGCGGCTCGCCCTTCAGATCACCTAAGCGACGCTAAGCGTTTGCCTGCTTTTGAACACAGTGCGCTTCCGTAAACTCCAGAAACTCGTCCATAGCCCGCAAGCGAAACTTCTGCCGCTGATAAACAATCGAGAATGGGCGCTTGAGCGGGCTTGCCAAACTGGCTTTAGCGAGTAGACCGAGCTCTAGTTCTTTGTTGAGCGTCGCAATGGAGAGTACCGAGATGCCCAGTCCCGCCGCCACAGCGCTTTTGATGGACTCTGGACTGCCAAATTCCATGATGAGGTTTAAGTCAGAGAAATCACGTCCCGAGGCTTGAAGGTGATCTTGGATAACTTCTCTTGTCCCCGAGCCTTCTTCTCGGCTGATGAAGGGATACTCAAATATCTGCTCTACCGAAACGCTATCCGATTTTGTCAGTTCGTGACCGGGCGGGGTAACGACCACGAGTTCGTCGTCCCAACAGACCTTTGACACTAAATTCTTATTCCCAACAGGCCCCTCAACAATCCCAATGTCAATTTCGTTGCCCTCAACCATGTGCAACACGCCTTCGGTATTGGCCACATGCAAGCGAACCGCAACATCTGGGAATTTTGCTTGATACTCGCCGAGAATACTGGGAATCACATATTCACCAATGGTGGTACTGGCTCCGAGTACCAGCGGGCCCAACACATCACCGGTGAGTTTCCGGACCTCATTATCCATCTCGTTATAGAGCGAGATAATCTGATCCGCATAGTTCTTAACCAAATGGCCGGCGGTCGTGAGGCTAATACGATTGTGCGTGCGATCGAATAATCGAGTATTGAAATAATCTTCGAGCTGGCGAATTTGGAACGTCACTGCCGGTTGGGTCATATGCAAGGCTTCCGCGGCCTTGGTAAAGCTTAAAAGCCTTGCCACCGTAGAAAATACCTGAAGACGTCTATCAGCCATGACCGCGGTCCCCGCCGAGGTGAATCTGCCCTGGCTACGTAATACCGCAACGAGGGACGCATCGACTAGCAATAAAGTAAGTTTATGACGTCTTCCGCAGAATTGGTAGGGAAAATCTTACGAGCCTAGCTCGCCAAGCGCGCTTCGGCGCCGGCGCGAAGAACAAAATCTCGAAATGATCGCGCGGTCGCGGAAAGCTTTTTCCCGCGACGGTGTGCCACGTACCAACGTCGCATGATGGGTAGCCCGTGAACATGTAGAGGTACTAGCCGGTTTAGCGTTAACTCCTGCTCGACCGTGTGGACTGAAACAACCGCAAGCCCTAAACCCGCCTCCACGCCTTGTTTGACGGCTTCGTTACCCATCAATTCCATCCCTTTTTGATGCACAAAACCCTGTTCAGCGAAAAACCGCTCCATCGCAACTCGGGTTCCAGAGCCCGGCTCTCTGACAACGAAGTCCTCGCCTTCCAGCTCGGTAAGCCGAACATTTTTCTTCCCGGCAAGCGGATGGTCTGGGGACGCGATCATGATCAAAGGATTGTCCATAAACGGCTCGGCAATTAAATCAAGATCGGCCGGGGGCTTACCCATCAAGACCAGATCGGGGATATTTGCCTCAAGTCGACTGAGCAAGGCTTCTCGATTGGTCACGTCCAAAGAGATCTCAACGGTCGGGTGCTCACGGGCGAACACCGCTAGGAGCTGGGTCGCAAAATAATTTACCGTTGATGCGATAGCGACTTTAAGACGGCCGGAGTCCACACCTTTGAGCTGATCCATCTCTTCTTCAGCTGCGGCGAGGTTCTGCATGATGCTCCGGGCATGGCTGAGCATGGCATCACCGGCCTGGGTCAAATAGATTGTTTTGCCGATCTGCTCAAAAAGAGGGAGCCCGACAGACCCTTCCAGTTGCTTAATCTGCATTGATACGGCGGGCTGGGTGAGATGCAATTCCTCGGCGGCTCGGGTATAGCTGAGGTGACGCGCGACGGCGTCAAACACCTGAAGCTGTCTAATTGTGATGTGCATAGCCTTCGAGTCTCTTTCCTAGTCAGACGCATGAAAGACTTTTGCATCAGTCTAATATTATTTATAGGATATATAAAATCTATATTTACTGATGATTTTAACCGTCGCGGATTAGCGCATACGGTGGCCTTATTTTTCGGGGGGAATTAAAGGCAGGACTCACCCACAGCAAGCCCTCGGGTGCCACTAAAACTACGATTCGCGCGCTGCCTGAAATCTCTCGAGCGCTTCGCCACTATCTAGGGCCTGCCGAACCCGGGCAGTACACGCCTGTGCATTTTCCTCGGAACCGAGTTGCATTAAACAAATAGCCGCTCCGTATAACAGACTTTCCCGCAAAGGCCCGGGCGCACCCTCAAGCGTGGCGATACCGGCCCGTGCAGTAGCGTGAGCAAGCTCATCGGCATCGATGGCGCCTTGAATATCGTCACCGGCCTCGCGCGGCGAAAGATTCTCAGGCAACGGCACAGCGCGTACTAACGACTGGATATCAAATTCTTGCGGGTCAAGCCGGGTTTCACGGTCATCACCGTCGTCACGATAGGCGAAAAACTTCGATGGTTGATTTAACGAAGGAATCACTCCTCCCTCCACGCCTCGAACAACCTGGGCTGACGTATATCCGGACTGTCGCGCAAGCGCGGTGTAGATCGGAGGATAAGGTTTGTGCACGTACCCGGTAACGAGATGCGTTTTTTGAGTCCCGCGCACGGGACCGAGCAGTACCTCCAGCGTGGTCAGGCACGGTCGCTTGACGATACGGGTTCGAAGATCAACCAGATCATGCAGTGCCGGACAGGCGAAGCGTTGATCGACGTATGCCCAACCAATGGAAGAATTCTCAAGTCGTGATGCGGCTTCCTCAGGCTTAAAGTCGACCGGCACACCCGCCGCGCGAAGAACTTTTCGATGCGTTGCCCCATACTTCGGACCAATCGCCTCCGCCCCATTACTGATCGTGGGGATGCCACACGCGGCGAGTACAGGAGGCAGAAAAGCCGCCGCGGGCATACCTCTCGTAAATCCATCATAGGGATCAGCCAGATCGAGTACACGCGGGACTTTGGCCGTGACCCGGTTCGTACGCTCCAAAAGAGCATCGAGCACCCCGCTGTTTTCTGGCATGGTTTCACGCTTCATCCGAAGCGCGATCAGAAAAATAGCCGCCTGTACTGGATCGGCCGATCCTGAAAGGATCTGCAGCGTCGCATCCCGAGCCTCTTCGCGAGAAAGATCCTTACTGAGTTCAGGACCCGTCGCAATTCTTTGAATGTATTGGCGCATACCCATGAGAAAATACTGCCACTCGGCATCAATTGACTGAATAACCTAGTTTAAGTGCCGAGACTATCGGCCTCCATACCCCTTTTTAGAACAACGATCCCCTGGACCTGGACAGGAAACAGCAATGACAGAATCCCCCGACGACATCATGGATTTGAATAGCGGTATCGCCGCCTTTGAAGCAAAGCATTTCTCCCGCGCCATGAAATTACTGAGTCCCATAGCGGAATCCGGATCTGCCGAAGCGCAGTATCGCCTTGCCATCATGTATCAGAATGGGCTTGGGGTGGTTCGAAACGAATTACTGGCCTACAAGTGGATGAAAAGTGCCGCCGCAAACGAATATGGTCCAGCATTACATGGCCTGGGTTTCATGTATATGGAAGGTGACTGCGTGGATCGAGACGATTCACGTGCCGTGAAGTGTTTTGAGGCAGCCGTAGCGCTAGGGCTTGAAGGCGCAATGGTCGCTCTGGCACAACTCCTTGAGCAAGGTCGCGGCGCGCCTGCCGATCCAGAGCGCGCAAAATCGCTTTACGCGCAGGCGGGTTTTTAGTCGGCGTTCAATTCAATTGAACCCGTTCACCCCATGGGGGTGCCTCCTGCCCTTTGATTAGCCACACGACGGGATACAAAGGCGTATCGCTCGGGAAACGACCTTTTCCATCGGTAAAGTAAATCAATAAATCGGGCGCGGCATCCTGATTATCGACCCACTTAAATACTGGGGAGAAATCCGTGCCCCCTCCACCACTCAGAGATTCCGGTAGCGAAACCGCTTCCCAAGGATCAAAGACTCTCGGCGAATCGGGCGACAGTTCGCAATCACAGGCAAGCAGCGTGACTCGGGCGCTCACCTGTCCCTTGAGGGCGTCGATTTCACTTACGAATTCGGAGATCTCTGATGCCGAAATCGAGCCACTGGTATCGATTGCCACCGTCACGTTAATTTGAGCGCTGCGAAGCGCCGGCAGGATCGCTTCGCCCTCACGTCTGCCGGGTCGCGAATAGTCAAAATCATCGCGCGCCCGCACTCGCATGTATCGAGCCAGAACACTACGCCACGGCACGGCCGGCGTTAGGAATTGCTCCAACATTCTTGCGATTGCTGCACCCAGCCGTCCGGTCTGCATTGCTTGCTGAGCCGCACCGGCCAGGCGCTCCTGCCACTGCTGCGCCAGGCGAGCTCGCTCATCTGCATTAAGGGTAGGCGGCATATCTCGCGCTGCCTCTTGATCCCGATCAGAGAAATCATCCACTTGGCTCGGTCGATCATCCGATGACGTCACGGGGTCACTATCGTAAAGATGGTGATCATGCGGCATCTGATCCATCTTATCTTCAATCAATGGGTAAATTTCTTCCGCGCTTCGACCAAGAAATTCCTTCATATGGAGTGCGTCCGGCACCGGTGATAACCCATCGGCAATGAGCAATGCATTCACTGCAAAGTCGCAGGCGATGTCCCAGCGTTTTTTCTCGCGGTGCTGGCGCCGCGCGAAGTGCGCTAATCCGCAATGGAGCGCTTCATGCGCGAGCGCGAATTCGATCTGCGACAGCGTGAGTCCGTCCAGATACGATTTGTTTATATAAATCTTGCGCGCGTCCGTCGCCGTGGTTGGGCACCACGCTTTTTCAGAAAATTCAACGGGTAGCCGAAGTACCAGCGCTCCGAGAAACGGCCTATCCAGAATGAGTCGTGATCGGGCGGCACTTACGCGCGTGGCGAGCCCGTCATGACCGGAATCGACTGCCCTCATATCGCCTAATCTGGAGCCAGCAAAACATCTGCGACATGATTGGCCCAATCGGGAAAACCCTCGGCAGAAAACAGGGTGCTGCCCACTGCTCTATGCAGATCCGCCACCAACATCACCCCCATCTCCTTCTGGGGAAAGCGGCCTGCATATCTCAAGATATGGGAGAAACACTCCCGTGCTTCCGACTGATCGCCCAGCTTGCTTGCTCGCCCAACCAGCGCCGCGGCAACCGCATACTGCAAATCCAAGTCCTCCGGGACCGCGACTTGCCCCCCTTCGAGGATGGCGTCGATGTCTGGAAGCTGGTCGAGATGCCGGCCAAAAGCATGGAGCTCAACCCCAGCGGCAGGGCCAACACAGGCTTGCAGCGCCCCGCTCAACATCTCGGGCTGATCAGAAAATTTTTGCAATGCCCGATGGGCAAACTCCCAGGAACGCGGCGATGGGAAAGCGATCGGATTTTGACTGGCGTCAAAATCAAATAAAAGCTCTGGACGAAAACGCAAAAACCCAATAACCCGATGATCAACGCCCTCGCGATAAGCCCAGAGTACCCAGTCATCAAGATTTGCTTCGACCTCAAAGTGGCTGAACCGGTTGGCAAGCGGCGCCGGCATCGCATAGGTCACTCCGCGGTCACCCTGTCGATTGCCTGCGGCAACGATCGCCCATCCTTCAGGCACCTCGTACTCCCCAAGTCGTCTATCCAGAATCAACTGATAGGCAGCAGCAGACACACTTGGCGCAGCGGAGGTAATTTCGTCAAGAAATAGCACGCCGCGTTTTCCATGCCGAGCTTCATTCGGCAACATAGCCGGCGTTGCCCATTCAACCCGATCATCGATTCGAAATGGAATACCGCGCAGGTCACTGGGTTCCAGCTGGGAGAGGCGAATATCAATGAGCGGTAACTCCCCTTCTCGAGCTACCTGAGCGACCAACTGCGATTTACCGACGCCCGGAGGACCCCACAACATCACCGGTGTGTGGTTCCCCGAATCAAGACTCTCTATTTCAGTCTTAAGGACCCTGAGCAGATGTATTGGTCGCATCTATGCACTTCGCCAGAAAATTTTTAACTTGAAAAGTCTATCGCAGATACGTCAAGGCGGCTTCCGCGACCCTTACGCTTCCACTGCTGTCAGCTGATGATGGGCAACACCTTTTAACGACCATTTTTATCCCGACCGTACTACACTTAGCGTATGGATGCGCTGCCGATTTTTCTTCGACTGAGGGGTACGCCAGCCCTCGTGGTCGGCGGGGGTGATGTCGCCGAGAGAAAAATTGACCTGTTGCTTCGGGCAGAGGCTCTGGTCACGGTGATTTCTCCAGAACTTTGCGAAGCCGTAGCAGCGTTACATAATCATAAGCGCATTCACTGGATCGCCGCCCCTTTTCATCCCGAGCATTTAGCAGATGCACAGATTGTTATTGCGGCGACCGACGATCGGCGTGTTAACGAAGCTGTTCATCACGCCGCACGGGCGAGACGCATCCCCGTTAACGTGGTTGATCAGCCCGATCTCTGCAGCTTTACCGTTCCTTCTATTGTCGATCGCTCGCCCGTCATGATCGCTATCGGCACCGGTGGCGCATCCCCTGTCCTTGCTCGGATGCTCAAAGCCCGGCTCGAAACGCTGATCCCCGCCGCCTATGGTCGTCTGGCTGCCATCGCGCGCGATTTTCGCAGCCAGGTGAAGCAGGCTCTGTCCACGGTCGTTGCGCGGCGCAGCTTCTGGGAGGAAGTATTTCAAGGAAGAGTTGCTGAACTGGTTTTCGCGGGCAAGGACGGTCAAGCCCAAAAAGAGCTTCAGCGCATGATTGAGCAGGCCGACGATGCTTCCTATGAGCGCGGCGAGGTGTACCTGGTTGGTGCGGGACCCGGCGACCCTGACTTGCTGACCTTTCGCGCGTTGCGGTTGATGCAGCGCGCGGACGTTGTTTTATACGATCGGCTCGTTGCTCCAGCGATTGTTGATCTCGTGCGTCGTGACGCCGAACGAATTTACGTGGGGAAGGAAAAATCTAATCACGTAGTACCCCAAGGCGAAATCAATCAGCTGCTTCTTGAATTGGCGCGCGGTGGCAAAAGAGTATTACGGCTAAAAGGTGGCGACCCATTCATTTTCGGTCGCGGCGGCGAGGAGATCGAGGACCTGGTGAATCACGGTATTCCGTTTCAGGTCATTCCGGGTATCACCGCCGCAGCAGGATGCGCATCTTATGCCGGCATTCCGCTGACACACAGAGATCATGCGCAGTCCTGCTTGTTTGTGACAGGCCATCTCAAGGATGGCTCGGTTGACCTGAACTGGGAGGCGCTTTGCCAGCCGGGCCAAACGGTCGTCGTCTATATGGGATTAACAGGCCTGCAGTCCATTTGCGAGGAGATGATCCGGCATGGGCTGGATTCATCCACGCCAGCGGCTTTGATCCAACAAGGCACGACCCTCAACCAACGGGTCATCGCAGCAACGCTTAGTACTCTGGTGGACGAAGTCGCAAAAGCTCAGGTGCAAGCCCCAACTCTTCTCATTGTGGGAAGCGTCGTACGATTGCACGATAAGCTCGCGTGGTTCAGCCCAGAAACCCGTTCAGACCACGAGGCCGCCATTCACGAGCCGGGACGCGGAGAAAACCATGGACTCTGAGCACGGGCAACAGAAACCGGGTCGGTGGGTCGACGCGGGCCCTCTCGAGGCTCGCGAGCCAGGCCATATCCAGGTCGTAAATATCGGCGGCCTGAAGGTGTTGGTGGCGAATGTCGATGGGGAACTGTTGGCGGTGGCTGATACCTGTACCCACGAGGACGCCTCTCTTGCGACGGGCTCTCTAAAGGGTGATCAGATCAAATGTCCTCTTCACGGCAGTCGCTTCTGCCTGCGAACCGGCCGGGCTTTGGATGAGCCCGCTGAGGTTGACCTCGAATGCTTCGCTACGCGGGTGGTGAACGATCGCGTCCAGTTGTTTCTTCCCGAGTAGGATCCATCGCGGATCCGAACCCTAGTGCGCCACCGTTGTGTCAGCCTCAGCTGAGGCAGCACCGAACTCACAAAGCGCGGTCAACAGCTGGAGTCGATCGTTCATCACGACCGCTTCGACCAAGCCCTGCTTTTCCTCTGGGGAAAACGGCAAGCTGCTCGCGAGGGTGTCGATCAACTCGGACGGTTGGAGGTGATCCAATGCACTCCAATCCACGCTTAAATGTCGGTTATCGGTATACCGTTTAGCCGAAGCCAGCAGATCCGATGGGTCCAGCTTCGCTTGATCTTGGTCGACCTCCTCGAGGTCGTGCAAGAAGCGTTTCCATGACACATGCATGCGCCGAAATCCGCCGGACGCCGTATCCGCTTCAGTCTCGATATCAAATCGGCAAACCCCCGCCAAGATAATGAGCAGGCGATCATCGCGGGTTTCGCTAAAACTCACGATCCGCCCTGCGCATCCTGTTTGATGCAGATCAAAGCCGTCACTGCCCACCTGCATTTTCGGCTGGACCATGCCAATGAGTCGCGAGTTGGCGAGACTATCCAACACCATATTGATATATCTCTCCTCAAAGATGTTCAAGGGCAATTGACCGTTTGGCAAAATCACAGCGCCGGTCAACGGGAAGACCGGTAGAATCCCGGGCAGCGATTCCGCCTCAACTGAAAAACGATTGCGCATGTGTGCTCTATCCCAAGTGAAGTTAGCCTTTTCAACATTGAGTATCCGGAAGGCCCTGTCAATCGACTGTGAAACAAAACGCCCAACAGCCTGATTAGGGCTCAACAGCAACGAAATGGCCTCCATCGCGGTCATCGGATTCGGGTCCTTGCTGTGGGATCTTGAGAGCCTAGCGATCAACGTCCGTGGGGGTTGGCATATGTACGTTGGCCCTTATTTTCCTCTCGAGTTCTCGCTCGTCTCAAAGAAACGCCTAGGCGCTTTGGCTCTGGTAGTGGACGAGGAAAACGGAGCACAGTGCCCCACCTGCGTTATTGAAAGCGCTCGACATCATCTGTCAGACGCGATCTCGGATCTTGCTCGCCGAGAGCGCGCGCCGCTTGAGACGATCGGCTTTTTTGATCGATCTAATGGCGACAATCGAGCAGCCAACCCGAATCGGGCTGAAATTGTCGGCAAATGGCTAGCCTTAACAAATTACGACAGCGCCATATGGACTGATGGTGCGAGCAACTTTTTAAGGGTTACGGGACGACCGTTCAGTCTCTCGTCTGCACGAGAGCATTTAATCGCGCTCGATACCCGATCAACACAGGAAGCTCAACGCTACCTTCGAAACGCGCCCAAGCGGGTGGATACGCCCCTTCGTCGGGCAAGTGTCGATACCAACTGGTGGTCTGCCCGTACAGGGTCCCAGTCCGCGGAATACTGGAATCAGTAACGGGAAAAGATCGCGACTTGTTGATCTGCCGTAAAGCTCAGCACATCATAATCCTGAGGCTCGATACTGGCCATCCCAGGGGAAAGCTTGGGCATCCCGGGAGCAGTCAACCCGACGACGTCAGGGCGCTCCGTCAGCAGCCGACGGATGTCCTGAGCCGGAACGTGCCCCTCTATCACATAGCCATCAACCAAAGCCGTGTGACATGAGAAGAGGGACCGATCGGTTAAGCCAAGCTGCAGCTTCACTGGAACCATCTCCTCTGTGTTGTATGTGATTACCTCAAAGCCGTTATCGCGCATGTAATCGACCCAAGCCTGACAACAACCGCAGGTGGGTGATTTCCACACTTCGATCTCGGCTTCTGCCCGGGCGGGCGAATCCAAAATAAATGCAGCGAGTAAGAGTGAGAAGAGTGCTGGTTTCCATCGAGTCAAACTAAGCATGACTTCCTCTTGGGCGAATAATTGCAATTTATGTGACGTTCCCACTTTAACAAAGACATAGCGCATCCGATGTGATCACTGAAATTCGGCTTTGGATCTGCGCAAAAGAGGTGGTGCTGAAACTACAATACTCCTCAACTGCCGAACCTCTTTCGTCCCAGACGAACCTTAGTCTTGAGATCCTATATTGAGCGTTGATTCATCGGGCTACGTGGGGCGATTCGCACCATCGCCTACCGGGGAGTTACATTTTGGATCGCTGGTCGCGGCGGTGGCGAGTTTTGCAGATACCCGACACCATGGCGGCGCCTGGATCCTTCGTATCGATGACATCGACACGCCGCGCGTTGTTGACGGGTCTGCCGATGCGATCATCCACACTCTGGCTCGATTTGGCTTTGAGTGGGCAGGTGCTATTCGATGGCAGTCCCAGCGGGTCTCAACATATCAGCAGAAGATCAGCGATTTAATTGACAAAGATCTCGCTTACCCTTGTCGCTGCTCGCGGCGCGATATCGAACTGATAAGCGAAGTGGGTCGCGAGGGGGCTATCTATCCCGGCACGTGCCGGACTTGGAATGGCGTAGGCTCTGGACAGCGGGCTATTCGACTGCGGACCGATTCCTCGGATGTTCATTTCGAGGATCGCGTTTGCGGCTCTCTAAAGCAAAATGTAGAAAAAGAAGTCGGGGACTTCGTGATCCGTCGAGCCGATGCCTTGACGGCTTATCAGCTTGCTGTCGTGGTGGATGATCATCTGGATGGCATCACCCACGTCGTACGTGGCGCTGACCTTCTGCACTCCACGCCGAGGCAGATTCTTCTGGGACGATTGCTGGGCTATGCGACGCCGACATTCGCACACCTACCGCTGGTGAGGAACGCTCACGGAGAGAAGATCAGCAAGAGCGATAGCGCAGCACCTATAAGTGCTCAAGATCCCATATCGGTTCTTCAGTCTGCCTGGCAGTTCCTAGGACAACCTAGCCTTGACGACGACCTCTCCTCCGCTGCTGATTTCTGGACAGCAGCAACGGCAACATGGTCTATTTCAGCGCTAATGGCCAGTCATCTTGATACCCATCAACAGCGCATCAGTGCGCGACCCACTTTCGAGAAGAATGACTGATCGGCTTAAAGGCTTGACCCTATCCGTTGGCGGAATCGTACTCCTGAGCCCGGATAGTCTGATTCTTCGATTAATCAATGTGGACGTTTGGACCCTGGTTTTCTGGCGTGGCAGTCTTTCCGCCCTTGGTTTGTTGATCATGATCGCACTGATCGACAGACGCTCGCCGCTGAAGGCCATGCTCTCGATTGGCGCTCACGGGGCGTGGGTCGCATTTAGTTTTGCGATCGGCGCGTTTGCATTTGTTTTCGCAATTATGAACACGGCTGTTGCGAATGCGCTGGTCATCATGAGCAGTTCGCCCCTGCTCGCCGCGATGCTGGGGTTTGTCTTGTTTCGCCAACAAGCAACGAGGGCCACATGGCTTGCAGCGGCAATCATTGCGCTCGGCCTAGGTGTCGTTTTTTTGGGCAGCCTCGAGACTGGCAGAATTTTAGGCGATCTATCTGCTCTGGTAGCCAGCAGCACGTTGGCCTTTTCTTTTGTCATGATTCGGCGGCATCGAGAAGTCAGCATGCTCCCCGCTGTGTCATGGAGCGGGGTTATTCTGGCGCTCTGTGCATTACCTCTCGCCCACCCGACTGACGTCTCTAGCGAGGCCTTTGGATTAACTGTTCTTTTATGTCTGCTTATCGTCCCAATCAGCATGGGGCTGATTGCGCTGAGTCCGCGTTACCTCTCTGCGCCTGAGGTAAGCCTTGTGATGCGCCTTGAGGTATTGCTCGCTCCGTTGTGGGTATGGCTCGTGCTTGGCGAGGTACCCAGTCGGCAAACCTTTACTGGCGGCGGCGTCATTCTCGCGACGTTGGTTGCGCTCTCGATAGTGTCTATGCGACCCAAGCGTCGAGTTCGTCCTAATCGGATTGCTCGCTGATGCAAACGTTTTCTCAGCGGTACGCGGTCCTGCTGATTGCTTCAAGCAGTTTATTGATCTCGATTAACGGCTTTATGTTGCGAAGCATCGAAACCGCCAATGAGTGGCAAGTCATCTTTGGTCGACAGATCTTTTTCACCCCGGTAATACTCGTGGTGCTCGCGATCCGATACCGCGGGTATTTAACGCGTATGTTCATAGATGCCGGATGGGTAGGCCTTGCAGCGGGGGTCTGCCTGGGTCTTGCCAACCCAACGGTCATTCTTGCAATGGTGCATACAACCGTAGCGAACGCACTTTTCACCCTAAGCGCATCGCCGCTGATTACGGCTGTCCTTGCCTGGATAATCCTACGCGAGCGCCTGTCACGGACCACGCTTATCGCGATCGTCTTTGCCATGGCAGGCATCGGCTTGATGGTCGCTGACGGCCTAGGCGGTGGCACCATTTTGGGCAATTTGCTCGCCCTACTGTGCGCGTTCTTCTTCTCTTTGTTTGTGATTTTTTTGCGACTGGGTAAAGATCGAAATATGCTGCCGAGCAGTGTCATTGGGGGTGCTGTGGGGGCGTTGGTGGGTCTCGCAGGAGCCGACTGGGATTATCACCTCACGCTGCACGACGGACTGCTATGTCTGTTCTGGGGTGGCGGCATTGTCACCGTGGTGCACTTTCTTTTTATTCAGGGATCTCGCTATGTGCCGGGCGCAGAAATCATGCTGATCACGCTGATCGAGTTTATCCTGGGGCCGATGTGGGTATGGATCGGTTTTGGTGAGCGTCCCTCTACGATGGCATTATTGGGGGGTGGACTGGTGTTAGCCGCTGTTGCTGGGCGAGCAATCGCCATGATGCAAAAATCGAATGCAGCAAACACGTCTTAAGAAATTCCTGAGAGTGCATCGAGGCAATTGTCTCGCCATCAGCATTCTCATCTTACTGGCGCTCTTCTACGCTGCTAATAACTGGACGCCCTCATCCTACGGATGGGTCTTAAAGCATTACTTCCAAGCTTCGCCCTCTGGCCTGGTCGCCGGGACACCTCGGCGGGAGCGAAGCGATGAATGGGCGATTGCCACCGCTCTCACACAAGCCACCGTTAACAATGGCCATGAACGAATAAATCAGACCTCTATCTACAAAGAGGATCTTCGCTCGGTGTTCTCAATGCCGATTCGCGACTGGGGGCTATTCTTCAAGCCGAGCATGTGGGGCTATCTTTTTCTGCCGCCCCATAAGGCGTTTTCGGTTTACCACGTGTCGTTTATTTTTCTATTTCTGGCGGGCTATGCGCTGTTATTTCAACGCTTCGGCATCCCAATCGTCGCGTCCTATTTACTCTCCGGTACGGTCTTTTTTACAGGGTATATGCAGTTCTGGTGGACAACCTTTGGACAGCTGGCGTCTTTCTTCCCCTGGCTATTGCTTCTTTTAATCGATGGAGCGAAGTACACGACGTTACGATCGATTGCGTTTTGGTGGCTTGCATCAGCGACCATGCTCTCTGCGCATTTTTATCCGCCGCTCTTCATTCAGTTTGCGTTTGTTGGAATTATTTTCCTGATCGCGCTGAGAGTGAGGCTGTTTGAATTTCGTTACCTCTGCAGCTTTGGTCTCGCCGCAGTGGCAGCCCTTCTGACGATGTATTTTTATCTTCGTGATCCGCTGCTCGCGATGCAAACCACGATCTATCCCGGCCAGCGGATCAGCTCTGGAGGCGGTGAGCCCTTGCGAATGACCCTGTCGCAGTTTTTTCCACTGCTTAACATCCAGGACTTTCGCCCTTCGATCAGACCCAACATTCCGGAAAGTGGCGTTATTGGAAGTTTATTTTTCCTTCCGCTTCTGGTATTCCTTAACTACAAGCAGTCCCTTTCAGAGGGGCGAGTTTCCATCGGCACGATTGCGGTATTTGCGGTAGGCCTGCTTGCAGTGTATCTCTGGATGTTCGTCGATTTGCCGCCTTGGGCGGGGCGGGTCTTCCTGTGGACCCGGGTTGATCCTCACCGAATGTACTTTGCCTCGGGCATGCTCACGCTTGGCTTTTCGCTCGTTTTATTTTCAAAGGGCGTGTTTCGCGTCAACATCACGCGCGGGTTGATTCTCTTACTTGCGTATTCGGGAATCCTCTTCATCTACAAGGTTGCAGACGACGGGATCGCTGTCCGCGAGGTGCTCATTGAGCTGATGTTCCCCGCCACGCTCCTGATCCCATGCTTGATCAGCGAAAGATTTCGGTCGCTCGGCCTTAAAGTGGCTCTTGTGGTTGTCTCTGCGGGTTACGGATTCTGGGCCTTTGGCGGATATAACCCGATCCAATCTTCAACCACGATATTTGTCCGACAGCCTACCGGCGTAACCCGCGTCCTCGATACCCTGGTTGAAACTGTGGATGGGCAACCTATTCTCAATATCCCTGATTTTCCGGGGGCAACACTCAACGGATGGGGATACCCGGCAACCTCGCATACGTTGCTAACCCCCCCGTTAGCGTTTTGGGACAAGCTATTCCCAGAGATGCCCCCCGACGAACGGAATCAGCTGTTCAATCGCTACGCGAACCTGCAGGTTTCCTCAACGATCGCTGAGCCCACGCTGGTTAAAGCCGACAACGTTTGGGTCCCCGTAGGAGCATTCTCTTCCGTGATGGAGAATCCCAGAACATTAAGATGGTCTGATTCACCACCCCCTTTCACTAAAGGCCTGGGCAGCATTGACTCCATCAGCTGCCAGGGCGACGCATTAACATTAAGCGGATGGGCCGCGTGGAGAGGGAAAGACTCCCGTCAGAGTCTTGTTATTGTCTCCGATAGACTCGCTGTTGCATCAGAATTTAGGATTAGGTTCCGCTATGACGTGGCCAACGCCCTCGGCGATCCTGAGCTGGCTCGGAGCGGGTTTATCGTTTATGCAAAATTGGCTGCGCCTTGTGGACGCGAACAGATTCCGCTTTGCGCAATCTCGCGTCACATATCCGGTTTGGCCTATCGGCTCGATAACTCAAACGCCACGCTCTGCCCGAATTAAAGAACGGCCTTAAACTTTATTTGTAAACCTCCATCGCTGCGGTCTGCGTAACCACGCGCCTCCGGGTGCATTACCGCGTTCGACAGATGGTCTAAATCAAGGTCGGTCCCAGCTGCTTAGAGAAGTAGTCGTCACAAGAGCCTTCTCTTAAGACATCCGCGGTTGCGCAGTGCAGCCCGCCGCCGAAGGGATAAGCATCTCGAAACGCGAGCGGCAACACTTCAAAGCCCAGACTGTCAAGCTGCTCCGCCTGTCGGTGCTCACTGTCCTCAACGATTACGGTTTTGTGATCAAGAATCAAGACGTTCATCGATAGCCAGACACTGGAGTAGCACAGTGGAGGCGGGCGATCGTTCGACGGCTGCGCGGCATCAACGATTTCCCAATCATTGGCGGCAAATATTTCACGTTGCGCGTCCGGTAGCTTGCGATTCGGGTTGTTCATGATCAGGCCCGGTCTCAAAGGCACAAAGGTCGCGTCGATATGAATCGGATACGGGTCTCCGGGGAAATTCACCGCGTGCACGCGATGATCGGGAAAATGCCGCTGAAGCCATTGCATGCCGCGTCGGTTCGTCGTTAGTCCATGCTGGCAAAACAGGTCCTTCCCGATGCGCAGGATATCCGCGGCGTCGAATAACGGCTCGTGCTCGGTTGTGACGAAATCAAGTGCCGCCGTACGCTTGAGACGCTCCTCTATTGTGATCTCATCAAAGTAACCGGCCTGGTACGAGTGATCAGAAAGTCTCGGCCTCGGTGCTTGCTCCCACCGGAAACCCGGATCCTCATCGAAATAGCGCTGCATGAGCGAGTGGTAGGCCAGAAACTCCCAGTAGCGGCACCGAAATGACATGGGGGCAGATAGAATTTCTTTCCCCACGGTAAGGAGTACATCTCGTGGTGGCATGCAGCCAAACATTGACCCGGTCGAAAAATCGGGCGTATTGACCGCCTGATTCCATTGGATCGGCTCGGGACGATCGACCCGTACACCTCGACTCTCTAAAAGGTTTACGAGGTTATCGAGCTGTACGTTGGCGCGCTCCACGGTCGCCAGCGGCCGCGGACCCCACATACCGCGCATATCGCTGTCTTCCGGCACCTTTGCCTCTGTCGCGGGCTCCGAGGGCGGAATGCACGTGAAATCAGCCCGGCCCACAATGGCATGTTTGAGTGGATCAAAATCGTTCCAAGAGCTAACCACAGTAGGTTGCATGCTTGTTATCTCCTTTAAATAAATAATGTCTGCCGGAAAGGGCGGCTAGGAAGCCGAATCTTGTTGCGCGATCGCCTCGAGCACCTTCGCACGCCGAGAGAGCCACCATCCGTATTGTTGTGGCCATCGCTCCCAGTCAACATCTGCGCCTAAAGCCACCGCGGCTCTTACCGGCCAGTTCGGATCCAGGAGCGCCTCTCGACCAATCGCGACAAGATCCGCGCGGCCCTCGGCGATCACAGCCTCGGCCTGCTCAGGACTCACGATTAATCCGACCGCCTGGGTCGATAAACCGGCCTGCTTCTTGATGGCCTCAGCAAATGGCACCTGAAACCCGAGCGGCGGTGGCGCACCCTTCGCTGCGGTTGCGGCGCCCAGAATACCGCCGGAAGAGCAGTCGATCACATCAACGCCAAGTTCCTTTAAATCTTTCGCAAGAGCAATCGTGTCGTCCAGGGACCAACCCTCGGGAGCGCCGTCGACCGCGGACACCCGAACAAAAAGTGGCTTCTCTTCCGGCCATTCGCCGCGGACGGCTTCGACCGTCTCGAGCAGCATGCGAGAGCGCCCCTTACGATCTCCACCGTAGCCGTCTTTTCGGTGATTACTGATAGGCGAGAGGAAGCTCGCCGCAAGATATCCGTGGGCCGCATGAACCTCGACAATGTCGAACCCCGCCTGATTCGAACGCCGAGCTGCTGCCGCAAAATCCTCAACCACCTGCGCAATATCCCCTGAGCCCATCTCGGCGGGCTGCAGCCAACCCTCTCCCAACGGGATAGCAGACGGTGCGATAACTTTCCATGGCTCTTCACCGCGCGCTATGTCTTCATCATTAAGAGGACCGTTGCCATGCCAGGGTCTCTGCATCGACGCCTTGCGCCCAGCGTGCGCCAGCTGAATTGCAGACGTGGAGCCCATGCTTCGAATAAACCCGGTGATGCCGGCAAGCGCTTGAGCGTGGGCGTCCGACCAAATTCCCAAGTCGCCGTGGGTGATTCGCCCGCGCCTCTGGACGGCAGCCGCCTCTGTGAAAACAATACCGGCACCCCCTTGAGCAAATTTACCCAAATGCACCAGGTGCCAGTCGTTCGCTAATCCGTCGCCGGCGCTGTATTGGCACATCGGGGATATAACCAAACGATTGGGGATGTGGAGGCCGCGAATCTGCAGCGGCTTGAATAAAGGGGAGATAACAGGCATGTTAACGGACAGACATCGCAAAAAAGATCAGGCGCGCAATAATATCGATGTCACTCCACGGAGACCAGAGAAACTTCTTTGGCTGGCAGGTTTTCGCCCGTGACTCTCCGCTACACTTAAGCGCTTCCTGCCGTAAATTGGAAAAGACCTCATGTCAAACCCCCTACTTGCCGCGGACTTACTTCTAAAAGCCAGACGCCCGGGCGAGGCACTTAAGGCCCTGCCGGACAGCGCCCTTCCGACCGATAAGGCTCAAGCGTACTCCGCTCAAGCCGCGCTGGTATCTCAACTCACTGAGCAAGCCGGGCCAGCGGTCGGCTACAAGGTGGGTTGCACCAACGCTACCGCTCGCGAAATGCTGGCGCTCGATTCGCCGTTTAGCGGTCGATGTCTCGCGAATGAAATATCCACTTCGCCTGCGACGGTCGATTCGGGCACGTTACACATGGTTGGCATCGAACCGGAAATCGCGCTCCGACTGAGCAAGGATCTCAGTCCAGGGATGCCGTGGACGGTTGATGAAGTTGTTCAATCGGTCGATAGTGTCATGCCGGCGATAGAGATAGTGGAAAGCCGGTTCTCAACTTGGCCGTTGATGGGCTTTTTAAGCGCGATTGCAGATAACGGCGTACATCGGCATTTGATCCTTGGAGAATCCTTATCAAACTGGACACGCGCGAGCATTGAAAACCTCCGGGTGACATTAACTGCGAATGATCGTGTCGTCAGAGAAGGCCACGCGATGAACGTCGACGGCGGACCGTTTGGCGTAGTTACCTGGCTTGCAAACCACTTGAATGCGATGGGCGTTACGCTCAAGGCCGGCGAGATCGTATCTACTGGGGTGATGACGGATATCTACGATAGCGCGGCTGGCGAGAGTCTGGTTGCGCAGTATGACTTTCCGGCGACGGTCCAAGTCTCGGTGATTTGAGCAATGAATGAACTCATTGGCTTGACAGCCCGAGCTCTTCGCGAGCGGCTTCGTCGTCGCGAGGTTAGTCCGATCGAATTATTAGACGCGCTCCAAGCGAGAATCGACGAGATCAATCCAGCAGTAAATGCAACACCGACACTGTGCTTCGATCGCGCCTGTGATCAGGCGAAAAAAACCGACCTGGCCTCTCTGCCTCTGGCGGGGATTCCCTTTGCGGTAAAAGACCTGATGACCGTAGCAGGCGTCCGCACAACCTTCGGATCAAAAGCCTTTGAAAACAACATTCCTGAGCAATCCGACCTTCTGATCGAGCGCATCGAAGCGGCCGGAGGTCTCGTTTATTGCAAGACGAATACGCCAGAATTCGGTGCCGGCGCCAATACGTTTAACGAAGTATTTGGCTACACCCGTAATCCTTGGGATACGCGGCTGTCGGCCGCAGGGTCTTCGGGGGGCTCAGCAGTAGCGCTGGCCACCGGTATGGCGTGGCTCGCCACCGGCTCGGATCTTGGAGGCTCGTTGCGGAACCCGGCCAGCTTCTGCTCGGTGGTTGGATTTCGACCGAGCCAGGGTCTCGTCCCGGCGGATCCGGGCGAGCTTGCCTTCAATCGATCCAGCATGGACGGGCCCATGGCCCGCAACGTGGTCGATGTTGCGATGTTTCTGGACGTGATGGCCGGCCATGATCCTCGTGACCCTATGTCCCTTGATCCGCCTCGCGAGTCCTTCGAAAGCGCGGCGCTGAGTCGGCACGTACCTCCGCGCATTGCATTTTCAAAGGATCTCGGCGTGACACCTGTGGATGATGAAGTGGCTGCCATCTGCCAAGCCGCCGTCTCACGGTTTTCTGAATTTGGCGCCGTCGTGGATGATGACCATCCGGATTTCTCTGATCTGCAGGAGGTATTTCAGGTCGACCGGGCATTCTCCTACGCCGCCTCCCTCGGTTCGTCGCTTGATACGTATCGCGATATCTACAAACCCGAAATCGTCTGGAATGTTGAAAAAGGTCTCGCGCTAACAAGCGGGGAAGTCCGCGATGCAATGATCAAGCGCTCCGCGCTATACGCCCGCTACCAGCATTTCTTTGATCGATATGACCTCATCGCAACCCCAACCACCATCGTGCCGCCGTATCCGGTTGAACAGCGCTTTATCGATCGGGTGGGTGATCATGTTTTTTCCAATTACATTGAGTGGTGCTCGATTGCCTATGCATTTACCGTAGTCGGGGCACCCGCCATCTCGATCCCCTGCGGATTCACAAAAAATGACTTACCGGTGGGTCTTCAAATCGCTGCCCTACCGCGCCAAGATGCGAAAGTGCTAGCCGCCGCTGCTGCGCTTGAGTCGGCATTGGGGATCCATAAACAACTTCCCATCAATCCGAAATCACCCTCATGAAGTATTTCAGCGCCTGTCCTCATGACTGCCCTTCCACCTGCGCACTGGAGATTGAAAAAATTGATGAGCGCACGATTGGAAAAATCCGCGGTGCCGCAGACAACACCTACACGGCGGGCGTTATCTGCAGCAAAGTGGCGCGCTATGCGGAGCGCATTCACCATCCTGACCGACTCACCCAGCCGCTGAGGCGTACCGGTTCAAAGGGCAGCGCCAGCTTCGAGCCGATCGACTGGGAGGACGCCCTCGATATCGTTGCAGAGGCGATGCTGCGCTCGGAGCGGGCGCTGGGTAGCGAGAGCGTGTGGCCCTATTACTATGCCGGGACCATGGGACTCGTGATGCGCGACGGGATCAACCGACTGCGCCATGTCAAACGCTATTCCGGATTTCACTCGACGATCTGTACCTCGTTGGCCTGGCATGGATTCATGGCAGGTACGGGCAGACTTGCCGGTGTCGACCCGCGCGAGATGGCCCGATCCGATCTGATCATTATCTGGGGCACTAACGCAGCCAGCACACAAATCAATGTGATGACCCACGCATTGAAAGCCCGGCGCGACCGCAACGCCAAAATCGTTGTGATCGATACCTATCTGAACGGCACGGCAAAACAGGCGGACATGTTTATTAAGGTGCGTCCCGGCACTGACGGCGCATTGGCCTGCGCCATCATGCACGTGCTGTTTCGAGACAATAAGGCCGATCGTGAATACCTCAACACATTCACAGATTGTCCAGGCGATTTAGAAACGCACCTTTCAAACCGAGGTCCAGATTGGGCACAGCAGATCACCGGCGTGCCTTCTGAAGAAATTGAAGCGCTCGCAAGTCTGGTCGGCGCAACACCGAGAACTTTCTTCCGACTTGGCTATGGATTCACCCGAAGTCGTAACGGCGCCACAAATATGCATGCAGCGCTATCTCTTGCAGCCGTAACGGGGAGTTGGCAACACGAAGGCGGTGGCGCTTTTCATACCAACGGCGCCATTTACCATTGGGATAAGACCCTGATCGAGGGCTTGGATTGTGTGGACCCTTCAATTCGTCTTCTCGATCAGTCTCGCATTGGCGCCGTCTTGACCAATGATCCCGCTGACCTCAAAGGAGGTCCACCTGTCACCACGTTGCTGATTCAGAACACAAACCCTCTTTCTGTGGCGCCCGATCTCAACCGCGTGCACGAGGGCTTTGCTCGTGATGATCTTTTTGTCTGCGTTCACGAGCAGTTCATGACGGAAACCGCCCGGGTCGCTGATATCGTGTTACCGGCCACTATGTTCATGGAACACGATGACATTTATCAGGCTGGGGGGCAGCAACATATTCTCCTTGGTCCGAAAATTATCGACCCACCCGAGGGCTGCCGATCGAATCATGACGTCATATGCGCCCTTGCAAAACGCCTTGGCGCCCAGCACCCGGGCTTTGATCTTTCGCCCCGTCAGCTCATTGATCAAACCCTGCAATCATCAGGATGGGGCACCCTTGAGGCGCTTGAAGGTCAACGCTGGATTGACTGTCAGCCTGATTTTCGACGCGCTCATTATCTGGATGGTTTCGCGCACAGCGACGGCCGCTTTCACTTTGCGCCCGACTGGTCATCCATTCAGTCAGCAGTTTTTGGGCCCAAGGACGCGAAGATGCCGGCCCTTCCAGACCATTGGGATGTGATCGAGTCTGCCACTGACGAGATGCCGTTTCGATTGGTGACCGCTCCGGCTCGGCATTATCTCAACTCAACGTTTACAGAGACGCCCACCTCCTCGCGTCGGCACGTTAAACCGACGGTAATGATCTGCTCGGATGACGCTACCCACCTTAAATTGGACAACGGCGATCCCGTGCGACTTGGCAACGGGCGGGGTGAATTAACCATTACCGCCGAGGTCACGGATGCCACGCAACCCGGAGTAGTGATCGTGGAAAGCATCTGGCCGAATGATGCCTTCGCCGAAGGGAAAGGCATCAACGTGCTGACGGGTGCGGATCCTAGCGCTCCGGTGGGTGGAGCCGCATTTCACGACAACCGGATCTGGATTCGCCGCCTCTGAATGATTTAGGGGACTTGATCTTCATTGCGGACCGTCGGAGAAACGGTTCAGTTTGGCCTCCCCAATTAAGGAGGGCTACAATGGTCGTGGGAGGCAGATATGGATTTCAGCTTAGGCAGCATTTTTCTCATAGCTCTGGTAATCACGTTTGCGTGGTTTATTTGGACCTATAACCGCTTTATCAAAAACAAGAATGCGGTGCGCGAATCGTGGAGCGGAATTGATGTCCAACTGAAGCGTCGACACAATCTCATCCCTAATCTTGTTGAAACGGTCAAGGGTTACGCCGGGCACGAGAAACAAACGCTCGACTCGCTGACCGAACTTAGGGCCGGAGCGCGCGATTCGGGAGACGTCGCAAAGGTCGCTCAGCACGAGAATTTGCTGACGAAAGCATTTGCCAATGTATTTGCGGTAGCAGAGAACTACCCGGACCTGAAAGCGAATACCAATTTTCTTGATCTTCAGCAGCAGATTGCCCAGACCGAAGATCAGATTCAAATGGCCCGCCGCTACTATAACGGTACCGTACGAGACTGGAATATTCTGGTCGAGTCCTTCCCGAGTAATCTGATTGCTTCAATATTCAAGTTCCGAATTGCACAATTCTTTGAGCTTGAAATCGCGGCCGAGCGAGCGGTCCCAGAAGTCGCGTTTTAGGGGCCAGAGGGTGCGCGCGCGACTTTGGGCTCTAGCGTTCGCCCTGGCTGCGTTTCTGTCGCCGCCTGCGCTTTTTGCTGTTGAGAAAATTGATCGCTTCGACAGCCAGATTTCGGTCAGCGCTGACGGCACGGTTACGGTTACCGAAACGATCACCGTCCTTGCGGAAGGAAAAAAAATTCGCCGCGGCATCTACCGGGACTTTCCCACGCAATATAAAGATACGCTGGGTAAGACCTATCGGGTGGATTTCAACCTCATCTCAGTCAAGCGAGACGATCGGGCAGAGGACTACCACATTGAAAGCCTCAGCAATGGCGTGCGAATCTACATCGGCAAAAGCGATCGGTACCTTACGCCTGGACGCTATACATACGCTCTGACGTACCAAACCAACCGGCAGATTGGGTTTTTTGATAGCCATGACGAACTCTACTGGAATGTGACCGGCAACGACTGGGATTTCACGATTGAAACAGCAACCGCGAGCGTGACCCTGCCGGATGGCATTGCGCCATTGAGCATTCAGACCTCTGCATTCACAGGACCCCTTGGCGCCACGGCCCGCGACTTTGACTCTGAGATTTCGACATCAGGAGAAGCGACCTTTCAGACCACTCAAGGACTACCCCCCGGCTCCGGACTCACCATCGTGGTGGGTTGGCCAAAGGGCTTTGTGCAACAGCCTAGTCGTACCGAACGCTTGGGATTTTTCTTTGAGGACAATATCGTGCTCGTGCTGGGGATCGGGGGGCTGCTGATGGTGTTGTCTTACTTCCTGTGGGCCTGGAATCGCGTGGGTCGCGATCCGACTGGGGGCACCATCTTTCCGCGTTTTGAACCCCCTAAGGATCTTTCGCCCGCGGCAGCTCGTTACATCATGCGGATGGGTTTCGATAATCGCGTATTTTCAACGGCACTGATCAGCATGGCCGTCAAGGGACGTATTCAAATTGCGGAGGAACTCGGCAATAAAACCATTATTCAGCGCGACGATGAAGGCGGTGATGCCTCGCTTTCTTTTGGAGAAAAAGTGCTTTACGACAAGCTCCTTGGCGCTCAAAAGACGCTCGAGCTGGATAAAAAGCATCACAAGAAAATCAATGGCGCCCGAGATGCTTTTAAGGTCCGTCTCGAGGCCGAGTACCACAAACATTTTTTCTTCAGTAACGGTCGATGGCTGCTGCCGGGTATAGCACTCTCGGTGCTGACCATCATCGCCGTTACCGCTGTCTCTGATAACGCGGTACTGTTATTTGGTACGGGTATACCCATCATTGTCTTTTTAGCCTTCCTGTTTGCCGCACGAAGCATTTGGAAACAGGGGCGACGTATCCTAGCTATCTTCTTTGGATTCATCGCAACTGTCAGCGGGTTCTTTAACATCACCTTTGCCTTTTTGAATGCAGATAGCCTTGCCGTAATCCTCGTGTTGGCTCTTCTCATTGGCGTCAATGTGCTGTTTTATTTTCTTTTGAAAGCGCCCACTCGTGCAGGACGAGAAGTGATGGACGAGATTGAAGGTTTTAAGAAATACCTTGCGACTGCCGAGAAGAACCGACTCAACACACTAGGCACAATCGATGAACAGCTGCTGCTGTTTGAGAAATACCTGCCGTACGCCCTCGCGCTCGATGTCGATCAGGCGTGGTCAGAGAAGTTCAGCGCGGCGCTCGATGCGGCGGTCCAGGATCCCGACCGCCATTATCATCCCCGCTGGTATCACGGGCGCTCCTGGAGCTCTCGCCATCCGAGTCGCTTTGCGAGTGCGTTGGGGAGTTCATTGGCCACGACGGTAGTTGCCGCGGGCACTGCGCCGGGGTCCTCGTCCGGTTTCAGCGGAGGGTCTTCGGGCGGCGGCGGAGGTGGCGGAGGTGGCGGTGGCTGGTAGGCCGGATCGCGATTTTTAAAATGTTTCTATTCGCCAACGACCCATCGGCGTGCGCGGTAACCTCCAGGGATACCCCCTATCGAGAGCACCAATTGCCAGAGGTGGTTCTCTCTTGCCCGAAACGATCCGGCGCAGACCAGTAGATAGTAATCAAACATACGCTTGAACCGCTCTCCGTATTTTTGCCGCAGCCGGGGCCACGCCTGATTAAACCGCTCGTACCACGCCATGAGCGTATGGTCGTAATCAGCGCCGAAGTTATGCCAGTCCTCGATGGTATAAAAATCGCTTACATGGCGAGCGAGATCAGGGGCCGGAGGCAGAACGCCGTTCGGGAAGATGTATTTTTCTATCCACCGGTCCGTCGCGTATCCATCGCGCCCCGCTCCAATGGTGTGAAGAAGAAACAGACCGTGAGCATCCAGCAGCGATGCGGTCTTTTCAAAGTAGGTTTGATAGTTTTTAGGGCCGACGTGTTCAAACATGCCCACAGAAACAATGCGATCAAATCGTCCGGTAAGTGCACGGTAATCCTTCAGCATGATCTCCACCGGCAAGCCCTGACAGCGCTCGGTGGCGAGCTTGGCCTGCTCCTTCGATACCGTCACGCCCGTGACCGAAACCTGATGATGCTCAGCCATCCAGCGTGAAAGCCCGCCCCACCCGCAGCCGATATCGAGCACCCGCATACCGGCCTCGAGCTGTAACTTCTCGCAGATCATTTGCATCTTTGCGATCTGCGCTTGCTCCAGGGACTCCGCGTTAGCCCAATACGCACAACTGTAGTTCATGTGCGGGTCGAGCATACGCTCAAAGACATCATTACCGATGTCGTAGTGCTGCTCCCCTACCTGAAACGCTCGGGCACGACTCTGTCTATTGAATAACCGCGATCCGATCAGGTATACAAGGAAGCGCCAGTTGTTTCGAATTTTATCCTCGAGGCCCGCGCGAAAAGCTCTGGTGATCATCTCGTCAATCGCGTCGCAATCCCACCAGCCGTCCATGTAGGCTTCGCCTAAACCGAGCGTGCCGTCCTTAGCGAGCCGCAAAAAAAGCTCCTCGTTATGAACCTGGACATCCCAACGGTTTGCTCCGTCTAGAGCGATCTCTGCCGGCGCGAGTATTTCTTGAAAACGTTGGCGCATGCTGCTCATGAAACTAACCCATTCCTATTCAAAAGTGCTCAATCTGCCGTCATTAAAGCACGCGGTCGTTTCCACCATCGATGGGAACCTGCGCGCCGGTCGTGCATCGGAAGGCGCTGCCGGCCATGGCACACACCATCTCTGCGACATCCATTGAATTGACCTCGCGTTGCAGCAGATTGTTTTTACGATATTGCTCTACCGTGATACCGTAATGAGACGCGCGCGCCTGCAAGACCTCATCCGTCCAAATGGCCGTATCAAAAACGCCATTCGGATGCACCGTATTCACTCGAATACCGTCATTGGCAACCTCTAACGCCAACACCCGAGCCAGCTGCATCAGCCCTGCCTTGGCGACCGAGTAGGCGCCTGCTGCCGGTCCAGGCGCGGGCACATTTTTTGACCCGATAAAGACAAGTGACGGCTCCCAACCGAGACGTAGGAACGGAATCGAAGCCCGCACCACATGCATTGCGCCAGAGAGATTGATATCGATTGACCGCTGCCAGTCTGCTTCGGGCATTTCTTCGATCAAGCTGCTTGGCGAGAAAATTCCGGCATTACTGACTACCACGTCAATACCGCCGTATCGGCACGCCGCACTCTCAACCGCATCCGCCACAGCACTGACATCCGTCACGTCGCAGACCATCCCGGTGATTGATGGTGAGTCAAAAGCGCCGAGAACAGCATCTTCTTTGTCGAGCACGGTAACCTGCGCCCCACGCTCGGCAAACCGATGAGCACAGGCATGACCAATACCGCTCGCGCCGCCCGTAATCATCACACAACGCCCTTCGAACTCTAGGTCGCTACCGCCTTTGCCGAGCTTCGCTTGCTCCAGTTCCCAGTATTCGACCTCGAAAACATCGCGTTCCGGCAGAGCTCGCCATCCACCGATTCGCTCAGCTCGCCTGATGGCGCCCATCGTATGCCGCGTGATGTCATGAATGATCTTTAGCTCTTTAGGCTGCCGCCCAAACGCTGCGACGCCTTTACCGGGTATGAGCGCCCATCGCGGAGCGCAATCAAGGCGTATTTGAGTACCATCTGAATGACAATCAAAGTAGGCCTTGTACTCTTCGGCGAATTTCTCAACCGATACGATGACATCATCCTCGATGACTGCCGGTATGCGCTTGGTCCTGATCACATGATCCGGCGTCAGCGGGCCACGCGTCACAATATCGGCAGCGTCCTTTTGCGAGGCAAAAGATCCGGCCGCACCACTGTCGTCAAAACTTGCCAGCATCGGGCGCTTCGCAATACCGCTCACCGCGCTTCGAATCGTCGCACGCTCCAAAGCCGAGATCGGCATGGACGCACCATCCTGAGCGTGGGGCTCATCACCAAATGCCTCCTCCGCAGCACTCACGAGATCAATCATGCGTCGATAACTTTCGTAAGCGTCGTCTGCAAAGCTGAAGATGCCATGATGCATCAGCACCATGCCTTCCAACTGCGACCAGTCAATACCCTTGGTCATCTGCGCAACGGTCTTCGCGAGAAGGAAACCCGGCATGACGTAAGGCACAACCAAAACTTTATCGCCATAAAGATTTCGTATTCTCCCCTCACCTCCGGGGGTATTGCTGAGAGCAACCACGGCATCGGCATGGGTGTGATCCACGAATCGAAAAGGAATCAACGCGTGAAGAATCGCCTCAACCGAGGGCGCTGGCGCAGAGGGATCGATCATCGCTGCGCGCTGGGCTCTTACCATTTGCGCGTCACTCAGCGTCTCGAATTGTGATAGCGCGAGCAACGCCTTCATTTTTACTGCAGGAAAGCCCGCCGGCTCTATGGTCGCGAGATCCCAGCCACTACCTTTTACGTACAGGACATCGTGCGTCTCCCCTATGAAGTCCGTGATAGATCCTTTGACCGAGGTATTGCCTCCGCCGTGCAGCACAAGATCGGGTGCCTGCCCAATCAAACGAGAGGAATAGACCCGAAGGGCGAGCAAATCATCTCCGAGGTCTTGCACTGCTTTTTTGTCCCACAAGTCACGCATCAGATATCCTCATGAAATTGACACGCCTCGCCGTAGTGCGAGGGAGATGCAGATCAGATGGGTTCAACATCGCTGCAGTTCATTTTCAAGGGCAGCCCAATCATCTTTGGACGTCACTTTAATGGCGCAATCAATATCGGTAAGCCAAGATACCGCTGCCAAAAACGGAGTGCTATCTACCCGGGTGGCATGCTCTCCCCAAGGTTTATTCCAGATCACGGAGCCCGCCGGATATTGCGCCCAATCTTTTCCCGCTAATCGAAATCCGTGCGGGCCGGTGAGATTAAAGTACATCTCTGAGGCCGCGTGAACATGATCACGATAAAACGTGCGAGGCTTTAGGAAGAAAAGTACCATCAAAAATTCATCGCTGTAAATCAAGCTATTCTTAGGTCCAATCAACGGACAGCACATATTGCCCTCGGAGTAGCTTCTCCCGACATCGGCGCCCCCTTCGTAATACCCCTCGCCGCTTGAGTCATCGGCTTTCCACGGAAGGAACGGCTTCGCTGCCGCCAAAGCGCTAGATACACCCGATAACTCTTCCGGGATGTGAGCGAATACCTGGTCGAAATCATCTTTCAGATGGCTAGGCACCTGCGGAGTCAAGCGGTTTATTGAAACGCTAGACTCGATTGCTTTATTGATGGCCTGCACTGTCGTTCGAGCGGCATCGGTATCCGTACGATTAGAAAGCGTTCCCGCAAGCACCCGCAGCAGTTCGATGACGATTGCAGAAGGGTCGACATCCGCCTGCTGTTGACCCCGCTCCTTTTCAATTGTTTGCATGGAGCGCCTCCTCTAAGGTCGACAACGCCTGATCGACGCTATCCACCGACTTCAGCATATCGCGGCCGCGATTTTTCAAGAAGCCTGCCGCGTTCATGTTGTCGAAAAACTTAAGCAGGTCGTCGTAATACCCTTCAACATTCAGCAGCAAGCAGGGTTTTCGATGAAGATCAAGATTCGCCCAGGTCCAGATCTCGAATAACTCTTCCAGCGTGCCAATGCCGCCAGGCAAGGCAATGAAACCGTCTGCAAGATCGGTCATCAGAGCTTTACGCGAATGCATATCCTTGACCACCCGCAGATCGGTGAGGCCCGGATGTGCAATTTCTTTGTCTTTCAGGCTATTTGGGATAACTCCGATCGCTTCGCCACCGCCGTCAAGCACAGCATCTGCTACCGCACCCATGAGCCCAATTGACGCACCGCCATAAACAAGCCCCAGATGATTCCTGGCCAGCCGCTCGCCAAGCTCTCTGGCAGCCATTAGATAGGCGGGCCGATCACCCGGTTTGGACCCACAGAACACGCAAATTCTTTTCATCAAAAGATTTTTCTTAACACCCCGTCTGGATAGGCCTCGCGCTCAGTGCCATGAAAGTGGTTTTAAAATCAGAACAATGTCCCGACACCAATTTTACTGAGGTTTGATATGACCGGCACATTCATAGATATCCCCTCGTCTGACGATGCGGGGTCGTTTCGCGGCTACCTGTCGACTCCCCCGACGGGAACCGGTCCAGGCATCTTGCTCCTGCAGGAAATTTTTGGAATTAACTCGCATATCCGCTCGGTGGCGGATAAATACGCCGCTGAAGGCTTCACTGTGCTTGCGCCCGACATGTTCTGGCGACTCGAGCCACATGTTGAGCTCGGCTACTCAGAGGAAGATCGGGCAAAGGCCTATGACCTTTATGGCCGTTTTGATCTGCAATCTGCGGTAATCGATATGCAGGCATCGGCCGAAGCACTAACGACACATGAAAGATGCGACGGCACGTTCGCATCACTGGGATTTTGTCTCGGCGGAAAGTTAAGTTACGTGGCCGCCGCGCATTGCTCGCCAGACGCAGCGGTCATTTACTATGGCGTTCGCATTGATGAAGAGCTGCATTTGGCGGATCAGATCCGCTGCCCCCTCCTGATGCATTTCGCCGAGCTCGATAAACTCGTGCCCGAGTCAGCGCGCGACGCCATTCGCGAAACCTTCTCAGACCGTGAAGACGTTGCTATTCATCTATACAGGGGCTGTGATCATGCCTTCAACACCCGCGGCCGAGATTCCTATAACGCAGCGGCAGCAAGTCTGGCTTATGACCGGTCCATAAAGTTCTTGAGCGCGCGCCTTGGTCTAACGGATGACGACTGAAGCGATTCGATTCATTCAGTATTTTGATAGCGCCCATGCGGGAGGCTGAGTCCGGTCGGATCGTCACTTTAGACGCACTGCGTGGCATTGCGCTTTTCGGCATTCTATTTGTCAATCTGTTTAGCTTTGGGGCTGACTCGATAGCATGGAGTAGTGTCTCCGACCGAAGCGTGTGGCTCGTCAAACACATTCTTTTCGAGTCAAAGTTCTGGGGCCTTTACAGCATTCTCTTTGGAATGAGTTTTTATCTT
>Ga0255780_10000211_pt1 | contig 56807 bp, 38 predicted proteins | sample 071ome_32_FD_179978 | JGI IMG/M metagenome (GOLD analysis project Ga0255780, IMG submission 179978) | Coastal salt marsh microbial communities from the Groves Creek Marsh, Skidaway Island, Georgia - 071405AT metaG (version 2) | ecosystem: Environmental > Aquatic > Marine > Intertidal zone >... | reverse complement strand
CAGTGATTACACCGGTTTTCCCGAAATGCTGGACGGAAGAGTCAAAACCCTGCACCCCAAAGTGCACGGAGGTTTGCTCTACCTGCGTGAGAACGAAACCCATTGCCAGACGGTTGCTGAGCACGGTATCCAGCCCATCGACCTGGTGGTCGTTAATCTCTATCCATTTGAAGCCACCATCGCCAAACCGGATGTCACCTTGGAGGAAGCGATTGAAAATATCGATATCGGTGGTCCCTCCATGTTGCGCAGCGCCGCCAAGAATCATCAAAGCGTCACCGTGATTGTGGATCCGGCCGATTATGATAAAGTTGCTGAGCAGATCACAGAGCAGGGGGGCACCACGCTGGAGTTCCGCCGGACCCTGGCAGCGAAAGTATATGCCCGGACCGCAGCTTACGATGCGACCATTGCCAGTCATCTGACCGGTGAATTCGAAAAACTGGCCTCCGATGACGCTCAGGCAAGCGCCACACCTTCCAATATTCACCTGCACATTCCCAAAGTTCAAGAACTCAGGTATGGCGAGAATCCGCATCAGGCCGCTGCTCTTTACGGCGATTTTCAGGAGTATTTCGAGCAGTTGCATGGGAAAGCGCTTTCCTACAACAACATCCTCGATTTGACCGCTGCCCAGAGTTTGATCGCCGAATTTGACGGTCAAGCTCCGACACTGGCCATCTTGAAGCACACCAATCCCTGTGGTGTCGGGCAGGGGAGCCAATTGGCGGAAGCTTGGGAGAAAGCCTTTGCCACCGATCAACAAGCGCCATTCGGGGGCATTATCGCTTCCAATGTGGAAATGGACGGTCCTTGCGCCGAAGCCATTGCCGGGATCTTCAGTGAAGTCATCGTGGCCCCGTCTTTCAACGAAGATGCGCTCGGTATTTTGCAAAAGAAAAAGAACCTGCGATTGATCCGAACCAAACAATCCCAAATCAGTTCCGGATGGCAGGTTCGGGCGGTTGGCGCCGGTTCTTTCCTGGCACAGGCATTTGATCAGAAAATGGTGGGCCAGGAAGACCTCAAAGTGGTCACCGAACGCGCCCCCAGTGATGATGAATTGAGCGCCATGTTGTTTGGCTGGCGTGTGGTGAAGCATTTGAAATCGAATGCCATTGTTTACACCGGCAAAGATCGCACTTTGGGAGTGGGTGCGGGACAGATGAGTCGTGTGGATTCCAGTCGAATCGCGGTATGGAAAGCTGGCGAAGCCAAGCTAAGCCTTCAAGGGAGTGTGGTGTGCAGTGACGCGTTTTTCCCTTTTGCCGATGGCCTGATCGCTGCGGCGGAAGCCGGAGCAAGCGCCGCCATCCAGCCCGGCGGATCGGTTCGGGATGAAGAAGTCATCGCCGCTGCCAACGAGCGCGGTGTAGCGATGGTCTTCACCGGAAACCGGCATTTCCGGCATTAAGTCCGTCATTGTCTATCGCTTCTAATTGGGCGATGATCCTGTCATGAAAACAAGCAGGATTCTTTGGTGCGCGTTTTTCCTGGTGGGCGTGCTGAATGCGACTGAGGTGATTCACTCACCTGATGGGCAGATTAAGTTATCCTTTGAATTGAAAGATGCGGGCGAGGAGAGTGGTTGTCTCGTCTATTCGGTTGATTATAAAGGCGAACCTGTATTGGTTGATTCCAAGCTTGGTTTTGAGTTGGCTGGTGGGGACTTTTTAAAATCGGGATTCGCAGTTCAAAGCCATCGTAGGCGTCATCACGATAGTTTTTGGACACCTGTCTATGGGGAGCGGAGTGTGGTGAGGGATCATTACAATCAGCTCTCGGTCTTGTTAACGCATCAGGAAGCCACCGACCCTTCGCTTGAATTGGTTTTCCGTTGTTATGACCAGGGAGTCGCTTTCCGATATCATTTGTCTCCGAGCGATTCACAGCAGCAGTTGCATATCAAAGAGGAATGGACCGAATTTTCGTTCACCGGGGATCATCCGGCCTGGTGTGTGACATCAGCTCAAGGAGTCTACTCAAAAAAATCCATCGACAGCGTGGGAGGCGGTGTGGAACGGCCCTTGACCATTGAGGTGGGTGATCAGGTGTTTGTGGCCATAGCGGAAGCCGGGTTGGTGGATTATGCACGGATGAAGCTGCGGGCGTCGAAAGAGCGGCCACACACTGTCCTGAGTGATTTGACCGGCGATGTCAGGAGCTCTCAGCCGCTCCAGACCCCCTGGCGTGTGCTCATGGTTGGGAATAGCCCGGGAGCATTGCTGGAAAACAATGATCTTCTCTTGAATCTCAACGAACCGAACGCGATTGATGATCCATCCTGGATCAAACCAGGCAAGGTCATCCGGGAAGTCACCTTGACCACACAAGGCGGCAAGGCGTGTGTGGATTTTGCAGTGGAACATCAACTGCAGTATGTGGAATTTGATGCCGGATGGTATGGGAACGAATACGATGACGCATCCGATGCCACCACGGTGACGGTGGATCCAAAACGATCTCCGGGACCATTGGATTTGCCCGAAGTGATCCGGTATGCCGAAGAACGTGGTGTCGGAATCATCTTGTATGTCAATCGGCGCGCACTGGAACGTCAGTTGGATACCTTATTGCCACTCTTTCAAAGGTGGGGGGTGAAGGGATTGAAATACGGATTCGTCAATGTCGGATCACAAGAGCATACGAGTTGGATGCACGAAGCCATTCGTAAAGCGGCGGAACACGGCCTGATGGTGGATGTGCATGATGAATACCGTCCCACCGGTTACAGCCGAACCTATCCAAACTTCATGACCCAGGAGGGAATCGGCGGCGATGAAACATCTCCGAGCAACGAACAAACCCTGACGATTTTATTCACCCGCATGCTTGCCGGGGCAGGGGATAACACGATTTGTTATTATGACGGACGGGTGGACCGCAATGCTTCGCATGCTTATCAATTGGCCAAGGCCGTGTGTTTGTATAGTCCCTGGCAGTTTTTATACTGGTATGACCGTCCCGAAGGTTCTCCCAGGCGAAAAGGCGGGGCTGGAGGACAGCAGGGAGTCATAGGAAATGAACCGGAGCTGGAATTTTACGATCGGGTGCCGACCGTTTGGGATGATACGAAAGTGCTGCAGGGACGTATCGGGGAATATGCGGTCATGGCACGACGCAGTGGTGCCGATTGGTTCATTGGTTGCATGAACAGTGGTGAAGATCGTTCCTTTGATGTCGCTTTGAACTTCCTGACGCCAGGTCAAACATATATGGCCCATGTTTATTCTGACGATGAAGATGTCCAAACCCGCACCCGCGTCCGAATCGATCGCTTTGAGGTGGATGCTTCAACGGAGCTGAAAATGAGTGTCGCCCGCCAGGGAGGACAAGCTGTCCACATCATTCCAAAGTGACAGTAGAAACCGCATCATACGAAGATTTAATCGGAACAATAAAAAACCTCCGGGTAGTCCCCGGAGGTTTTGTTTTAAGTAAAACTTTATCAGTCTACTATTACCGAAATATTCAGTTCCGCCTCAAGGCAGTTGAGTGCGCCCCATCAGATAGCGATCGCATTCCCGGGCAGCGCCACGTCCTTCGTTGATGGCCCAGACGACCAGGCTCTGGCCACGACGCATATCCCCGGCGGCAAAGACGCCTTCGATACTGGTAGTGTATTCGTTGAAGTTGGCGGCCACATTGGATCGTGCATCCGTTTCGAGACCGAGTTTCTCGACAATGGTTTGCTCCGGTCCGAGGAAGCCCATGGCGAGCAGAACAAGATCGGCTTTGATGGTGTGCTTTGAACCCTCGACGTCCTTGGGCATGAAGCGTCCGGACGTTTCATCACGCACCCATTCCACGCGCACGAGTTCCAGCTCCTGAACGTCACCGTTGGCATTGCCAATGATGCGTTTGGCTGAGACCAAGTACTGTCGTGGATCATCTCCCTGAATCTCGTGAGCTTCTTGCTGGCCATAATCCACCTTGAAAGTGCGAGGCCATTCGGGCCATGGATTTTGGGGCGTACGCTCCAGAGGGGGTTTGCCGAGAATTTCGAGTTGGATGACGTTTTTACATCCATGACGGAGAGATGTGCCAACGCAATCGGTTCCGGTGTCACCACCGCCAATCACGACAACGTTCTTTCCTCTCGCGTCAATCGGAGGGCGCGTGTCGTCAAAATCATTATCGAGCAGGGATTTTGTGTTGGCAGCGAGGAATTCCATCGCGAAATGCACGCCTTTCAGGTCGCGGCCCTCAATGGGGAGATCGCGGGGATTGGTCGCTCCGCAGCACAGCACGACGGCGTCAAATTGTTTGCGAATATCCTGGATGTCATGAGTCACTCCTACGTGCGCATTCGTCACAAACTTCACGCCTTCCTGACGCATCAGGTCGACACGGCGTTCGACCACTTCGCGCTTTTCGAGCTTCATGTTGGGAATGCCATACATGAGCAATCCACCGATTCGATCAGCGCGTTCGAAGACGGTTACTTCATGACCGACTTTATTCAACTGATCCGCGCAGGACAGTCCGGAAGGACCGGAGCCGATGACGGCCACGGTTTTGCCGGTCCGCTTTGCGGGTGGTTGTGGTTGAATCCAGTTTTCTTCCCATCCGCGATCAACGATGGAGCACTCCATGTTCTTGATCGTGACCGGAGGTTCGATCACGCCCAGGCAACAGGATCCTTCGCAGGGAGCGGGGCAGACCCGTCCCGTGAATTCAGGGAAATTGTTGGTTCGGCGCAAACGATCGAGCGCGTCTTTCCAGCGACCGCGATAGACGAGATCGTTCCATTCGGGGATCAGGTTATTGATCGGACACCCGCTGGCGACACCGGCGAGGGTCATTCCCGTGTGACAATAGGGAACGCCGCAGTCCATACAGCGCGCGGCCTGGGTGGAGACTTTTTCGTCGTCGCGTTCGGCGTGAATCTCTTTCCAATCCTTGACGCGTTCCAGTGGTGGACGATCGGGGATCGGTTGACGTTGGTGTTCGAGAAATCCGGTAGGTTTACCCATGAGAAATAAAGTTTAATAATTAAAATCAGTGGCCGGCCTTCACGTTTTCTTCGAAAGCGGCCAGGATGGCTTCGTCTCCTTGGAGCCCTTTTTCTTCGGCTCGGCTGATGGCGTTGAGGACCCGTTCATAGTCTGTCGGCATGACCTTCACGAATTTGGGAAGCAATGCATCCCAGTTATCAAGGACAGTCTTTCCGCGGACGCTGCCTGTGAGAGCGACGTGACGTTCGAGTCGGGATTTCACTGCCGCAATTTCGTCTTCGGTGGATTCGATGAGCGGATATACGTTCACCATTTCCTTGTTGAGTCGGTGGCTGACGAAGTCACCCTGCTCGTCGAGGACGTAGGCGGTGCCTCCGGACATACCGGCCGCAAAATTCCGGCCTGTGGTCCCGATGCAGATCACTTCGCCACCGGTCATGTATTCGCAACCGTGGTCTCCCACGCCTTCAATCACGGCTTTGACGCCGCTGTTACGAACACAGAATCGTTCGCCGGCCATGCCCGCGATGAAGGCTTCACCTGCGGTGGCACCGTAAAAGGAAGTGTTACCGGTGATGATGTTGTCACAGGCGACAAAGGTGGATACCTTGGGCGGGTAAACAACAATTCTGCCGCCGGACAGCCCCTTGCCGCAGTAGTCGTTGGTGTCGCCCTCAACGGTCAATGTCATCCCGCGCGGACAAAATGCCCCGAGACTCTGACCTGCCGAACCGTTGAATTTCAACTGTATCGTGTCATCCGGTAATCCTTCAGCGCCGTGACGCCGTGAGATTTCCGCGCCCACGATGGTTCCCACCACTCGGTTGGTGTTCACGATCGGGAACTCACCAGTGACTTTTTCACCCCGCTCAATCGCCGGTTGACAGGCTTCGAGCAGGTGGGTGTTGTCCAGTGCGAGTTCCAATCGGTGGTCCTGTTTCATCGAGCAATAGGTGCCGACTTCGGGGCCGATCTCCGGTTTGTAAAGGATCTTGGAGTAATCAAGCCCTTTGGCCTTCCAGTGATTGATCGCATCGCGCATTTCCAATTTCTCGACCTTGCCGACCATTTCGTTGATGGTTCGGAAGCCGAGTTGGGCCATGATCTCGCGAACTTCTTCGGCGATGTAGGTCATGAAATTCACGACGGCATCCGGTGAACCTTTGAATTTTTCGCGAAGGCGTGGATCCTGTGTTGCCACACCGACCGGGCAGGTGTTTTTGTGACAAACCCGCATCATGATACAACCGAGCGTGACCAGCGGTGCTGTTGCAAACCCGAATTCCTCGGCACCGAGGAGACAGGCAATGGCTACATCGCGACCCGTCTTCAGCTGTCCGTCGGCCTCGACAACCACACGACTGCGCAGGTTGTTGATCAATAGTGTCTGGTTCGTTTCCGCCACACCGAGTTCCCACGGAGCGCCGGCATGCTGAATACTGGAGCGTGGCGAAGCGCCTGTGCCTCCGTCGTAACCGGATATCAGGATGACATCCGCCTTGGCTTTGGCAACGCCGGTGGCGATCGTGCCAACTCCAATTTCAGAAACGAGCTTCACGTTGACGCGTGCGTTGACGTTGGAGTTCTTCAGGTCGTGAATCAACTGCTGAAGATCTTCAATCGAATAGATATCGTGATGCGGCGGTGGCGAAATCAAGCCGACACCCGGAGTGGTGCCTCGTGTCTTGGCGATCGGAGGCAGCACTTTGTGTCCGGGTAATTCGCCTCCTTCACCGGGCTTGGCGCCCTGAACGATCTTGATCTGAAGTTCGTCCGAGTTGACAAGATAGTGACTGGTAACCCCGAAACGTCCTGATGCGACCTGCTTGATGGCTGATCGACGAAGATCGCCATTTTCGTCGCGGGTGAAACGATCCGGATCTTCGCCCCCTTCACCGGTGTTCGATTTGCCGCCCAGGCGGTTCATCGCGATGGCAAGTGCCTCGTGGGCTTCCCGGCTGATTGAACCGTAGGACATGGCCCCGGTCTTGAAGCGTTTGACTATCTCGGAAGCAGGCTCGACCTCTTCAATCGGTATGGATTTGGAAGGGTTGACCTTGAATTCCATGAGCCCGCGCAACGTAAACATGTCGCGCGTCTGATTGTTCACCTCTTGTGAGTATTCCTTGAAAACATTGTAGTCTCCCGCCCAGGTCGCGCTTTGCAGTTTGTGGATGACCAGCGGACTGAAGAGGTGTTTTTCACCATTGGCACGCCATTGGTAAACACCACCTGAATCAAGAGCACGATCCGTTTCGTCGCGTCCGGAGCCATAGGCGGCCTGATGACGCATCCAGACTTCTTTTGAAATTTCATCCAGATCAATCCCTTCAACCCGGGATGACGTTTTGGTGAAGTATTTGTCGATGACCGCTTCGTTGAGACCGACCGCTTCGAAAATTTGAGCGCCGCGATAGCTGGCCACGGTGGAGATTCCCATCTTGGCCATGGTTTTGGTAACGCCCTTCATGTTCGCCTTGATGAAATTGGCGCGGGCTTTCTCGGGTTTCTTGTCGATCTCACCTTCGAGTATGAGATGTTCCGCGGTTTCGAGCGCCAACCAGGGGTTGATGGCATCGCAACCATAACCGAGCAGGAGAGCGAAATGGTGCACCTCGCGGGGTTCGCCGGATTCAAGAATGATCGAGACTTTTCCGCGGACTCCTTTGCGAATCAAATGGTGATGCAGACCACCCACTGCCAGCAATGCAGGAATGGCTGCATATCGGGAACTGACACCGCGATCCGAGAGGATGATCAGGTTGACATCATCCCTGATTGCTTCTTCTGCTATTTCGAACAGATGCTCCAATGCATCGTGCAGTCCCCGGCCCCGTTGAGCTGATCGGGGTTCTTCGACAGATGAGTGGGTGGATTCCAGGCCTTCCCGGTCGGTTTGAGGATCGAAAAGGATCGGCAGCGTGGCGGATTTGAAGCCTGCTGCTTTGAAATCACGGATGCGCCCAAGCTTTTCGTTGTCAATGATCGGAGTTTCCAGCTTGATCATTCGGCAGTTCTCGGGACCCGGATTGACGAGATCGCCTTCGGAACCGAGGAAAGTCACGCTTGCCGTGATCAGTTCCTCACGAATCGGGTCGATCGCCGGATTCGTGACCTGCGCGAACAATTGCTTGAAGTAATTGTAAAGTAACTGTGGACGATTCGAGAGAACGGCCAAAGGCGCATCGTTACCCATCGCTCCCAGCGGTTGATTGCCGGTTTCGACGCTCGGTTTGATGAGCATGCGGATATCCTCAAACGTGAAGCCGAAAGCCTTCTGACGCTGTAATAACGTTTCAGGCACGAGCCCGGGCACTTCACCGATCGGAGCAGGTAGATCAGCCTCGTTGACCAGGTTTTGGCCAAGCCATTCGCCATACGGATTTTCTGAGGCGATTTTTTCCTTTAACTCGGCATCTTCCACGATACGGCCTTCGCGGGTATCAACGAGGAACATACGTCCCGGCTCGAGTCGGCCTTTTTTGATGACTTTCGCTGGGTCGACACCAGAAAGCACACCAACCTCGGAGGCCATGATCACCAGGTCATCGCTGGTGACATAATAGCGTGATGGGCGCAAGCCATTGCGATCGAGCACAGCGCCAATCTGGTGGCCATCGAGAAATGCAATCGATGCCGGACCATCCCAAGGCTCCATCATGCAGGCGTGGAACTCATAGAAATCACGCTTGGTTTGAGACATGGACTGGTGTTTTTCCCATGGTTCGGGGATCATCATCATGACCACATGCGGAAGCGACCGCCCGGTCATCATTAAAAACTCCATGCAATTGTCAAAATGCTGGGAATCGGATCCTCCTCCGGTGATGACGGGGAGCAGCTTGCTCAAATCCTTGCCGAACAAATCGCTTTTCAATTGCATCTGCCGCGCATGCATCCAGTTTTCATTACCGCGCATCGTGTTGATTTCGCCGTTATGACACATGAAGCGGAAGGGCTGGGCACGCGGCCAGCTTGGGAATGTGTTGGTGCTGAAACGGGAATGCACCAGCGCCATCGAGCTCTCCATGTCTGGATGTTGAAGATCAGGGAAGTAGTGACCGAGCTGATCGGTCGTCAGCATGCCCTTGTAAACAATGACATTGCTGGAAAGCGTGGGTATGTAAAAATAGCCGTTCCCGTCCTGACGGTAGCGAAATCGGTAGGATGTGGTGCGGCGGATCAGGTAGAGGGCGCGTTCGAAGGCATCTTGGTCTTTGGTCTCGGCACTTCGCCCGATGAAAACATGGACCATTTTCGGCTCACAGTCCTTGGAAGCCTTGCCCAAGTCTTTATTGTTGATCGGGACATCACGCCAGCCCAACAAGGTTTGACCAATCTCCCCGATGACATCTTCCATCAGCTTCTTTTCTGAAGCAGCCTGTTCTTCGTCAGGACTAAGGTAGACCAAACCAACCGCGAAATGGCCGGGTTCCGGAAGGTCGATCCCTTCTTCTTTGGCGACTGTGGCGAAGAACTTATGAGGCATGGCCATCAACATCCCGGCACCGTCTCCGGTTTGCTGATCGCATCCGCAACCGCCTCGGTGATCCAGATTTATGCACATTTCGATGGCACCCTGGACAATGGCATGGGAGGGCACTCCCTTCATATTCACAAGAAACCCGACGCCACAGGAATCATGCTCCTGAGACGGGTCATACAAACCCTGCTTCGGAGGCAGGGATGACTGAAAAGGTATATTTTGACCAATCATTGAGCTGGGTGACTTACCGTTAATCCCTACATTCTGTCAAGTACGCTCGCAATTTATCCCCCTAAAGAAAGTTGGTATTTGGTCCATATTGAACCTGGAATGGCCGGTCGGTCGTAATAAATGCAGCCATTTTACAGCATGATCTTGAGTTTTGTTTGCATGTCCTGGAGTTGACACTCTTTGGGCCACACCTCGACACAAACTTCATTTCGCTCTCGCGCGGGGAGGATGGCTGTGAGGGGATAGTTGTTCGGATGGTGTTTTCAAGGTCAAAAGCGTGAAGGAGTTGAGATATGATTTTATGGTGCGTTCAAGAATATTTGACTGTAGTCATGACTATGGTCATAATTGTTTTGTGAAATCGGTTTCCAAAAGCAAATTAAAAGCCCGGATGTTGGAATTCTTTCGGGAAGTGGAAGCGTCGGGCGAATCATTGGTCGTGACGGATCGGGGTAAGGAGGTACTGGTGATCCAGCCGGTGAGGCGATCTTCGGTCGGTCTATCTTCCGACGGGATGATCTTGAGTGAATCGACAGCAAACCTGCCTTCAGCAAAACCTCAAGCATCCGAACAGGTGCTTTTGGAAGAACTTCGAATGATGGCCACACCGGCTTCGCCGATCAGTGAATCGGAACTGATGGCTCCTTTACCCTTGGCCGATTGGGAAGTGGAGCAGGATGAGGATCGTAACCCATGGTCTTAGACACGCATACGCTTCTTTGGTGGTTGAGCAATGATCCCGCCCTTTCTGCCTTGGCGAGGGATCGCATTCAGGCCTGTCGTGAAGGGCGTGGGTATTTGATCATCAGTGGAGTTTCCTTGTGGGAGCTGGAGTGGAAACGGCGTTTGGGGAAATTGGCGCTGCCCGGTTCCGTCCGCCCTTGGTTGCCTCGATTGCGTGGGTTGCGCGGTGTCTTATTGGAAGGCATTTCTTTTGAACGTTGGGTTGCCATGGCGGAGTTGGATTGGGATCACCGGGATCCGGCGGACCGGTTGATTGCTGCCACGGCACTTGAGCATGATGTGCCTGTTCTGACCAAGGATCGCGTCTTTCATGCGGACGATTCCCCTGTTGATGCGGTTTGGTAAAACTTGTTTTCAACCCATGCCTGGTCCGGATGAATTGGATTTACAATCAGGCGATCCTGGGTGATGGAAATTTATTTAAAATATTAGCGATAATGTAGATATAGCTTCTTATTTTTTTTGAAAGTATTTCACGTTTGAGAGCGCTTTGAAATCGCTGTCCTGGGTCCAGAGGGTGGCTTGATGGATTTGAGCCGTGGCGTAAATGAGTGAATCGGCCATTGCGGTTTTATGTTGAATGCTTATTTGGGCGGCTTTTATGGAAATATCAATATCCGGGGCGATGAGCACTCCTTGTTGTAATAATTCGACCATCAATTGTGCACGTGTCGCATCAGCATGTGTCATGGTGTATTTCCATACTTCGTATATCGTGATGGTGGAAACCAACACGTTGCTCATGTCATCGATGGCTTTGAGGAATTTTCGAGCGTTCGTACCTCCGTGTGCTATTTCAATCCAAGCAGAGCTGTCCAGGCAATTTTTTTTCATGGCAGTTCTCTGTCTTGCTCACGTTCAAATGGAATATGGGCACAATCAGAAAGCAATCCGACCAACTGCTCAGGAGATAGCATAGGGGATATTTCGATGTGGCCATCCTTTTCTGTAATGGAAAGGCGTTGGCCAGGTTTTAGGTCCAGCTTATTACGGATGGCTTTTGGGATGACGATTTGATATTTGGGTGAAATAAGAGCTGTTGTCATACGTTTTATATTTAGTATGACGAAAGGTTTTTTACAATCAGTAATTGTTCAAATGAGGGCTTACTTCTTCTGATTTATCCTTTTCACCCGGATGTTGCGGTAGCGGACGTATTCGTCGGTGTGGTTGCCTCCGCCGTGGACCTGGAGGGCGATGCCGCCTTTGTCAGGGTGGCGGAGTTCGGTTTCTTTCCATTCCATGATTTTGACGCCGTTGATCCAGGTGGTGATGTGCGGTGGATTACCCACAATGCGGGCCCGGAGTTCGTTCCATTGTCCGTGTCGCCAGAAGGAGGGCCAGGCATCCGGCAGGATGGGGAACGCGACCGGGGGTTCGCCGGTTGCTTGGGTCGTGATCTCGGTGACTTTTTCTTTGAAGCTGTAGTTACGGACGTGCGGTTTTCCACCAAGTCCTTCACCGTAGATGCCCATGAGGTTGCCGCCGCTGTGATAATCGATCATGGCCTGCCAGGCTTTGCCATCTTCGGTGCTGCGGAGAAACAAGCCGCTGTCGGGGCCAAAATCGTTTTTCATTTCCAGGGCCACTTCAAAATCACTGAATTGTTCGTCGGTGATGATGATGCCTCCGTTGGCGGGGATGTCTTGTGAGCCAGTGATGGCACCGTCTTCGACAACCCATTTACCTCCGGTTTTATGATCGCTGGCGCGACTGTGTCCGGTCTTGGTGCTGACGTGCCAGCCCTTGAGGGTTTTGCCGTCGAAGATGGATTCGAAGGCTGGTTCGGCGGCTTGAGTCGCAAGGGTTGTGATGGCGCAAGCGGCCACGATGGTTCGTGATAGGATCGATTTCATGTGCTTGGGAGATTTGCATCGTATCATGCCTTTGATAGGGGCGATTTGACAATCCAGATTTGTGGGAAATGTCAAAATTGGGGCGATCCAGAGGAAAGGGGTGCCTGTTGCGCGTACGTTCAACCTTGCAGGCTTTCCTGCACCTCAACGCGCCCGCGGCCCCACAGCAGCGGGGCGCTACCTTTTTGGCTGTTCACCCTGTTTGATAGGGCTGCTGACAAAAGGGTTGCATTATCGGCCCCTGGCGTTTAACCAGAGAGCTTACTATGGCAGGTCATAACAAGTGGTCAAAAGTTAAGCATATCAAGGGCCCGGCGGACGCGAAGCGGGCAAAAATCTTTTCAAAATTGTCGCGTGAAATTTTCGTCGCCGTGAAGGAAGGCGCCAGTGAAGATCCGGATTTGAATCCGCGATTACGCATGGTACTGCTCAAGGCACGTCAGGCAAACATGCCGTCCGACAACGTGCAACGCGCCATTCAGAAAGCCACCGGCGAAGGTGGGGCGTCCACTTTTCAGGATCTGACCTATGAAATTTACGGTCCGAATGGTGTGGCCATTCTGGCTGAAATTTCCTCCGACAATAAAAATCGTACTGCCGCCGAGATACGTCATATTCTTAGTAAGAACGGTGGTTCGATCGCATCTGCCGGAGCTGTCGTGCGTCTCTTTCACCGGAAAGGGCAGATCATGATTGCCCGGGAAACAGCGGATGAGGAAAAAGTGATGGAAGTGGCTTTGGAATCCGGGGCGGAAGATTTCAACGCTGAGGAGGAGGGCTATGAGATCCTCACCGAGCCGGGTGAATTCGAGGCGGTGTTGAAGGCGGTTGAATCAGCAGGTATCAGTACGGAAACGGCTATGGTGACATGCCTTCCCAATTTGATGGCTCCCGTGCCGGCGGAGGCGGCGGATTCCATTCAGAAGTTGATTGATACATTGGAAGATCACGATGACGTCAAAGATATCTATTCCAATGCCGAATTCCCTGACGAGGCCTGAGGATTTCAAGGGTGTTGGCGCATCATGTGGGAGTTTGTGCAGGATCTGCGAAAATCCGTAAAATCTGCTGTTCCACCCTCCAATTGTTCATTGGCCTATTGTTTAGCTTTCTTGTAAGCTGGATTCATCATGAAGCATGCCTGGGCGGAACGTTGGCTCGGACGTTTGGCCGGAGCGATCGGTCGACGTCCCGGTTGGTTTGTCTATCCTCAGTTCCTGTTGTTCGGGCTCTGTATCTTTTACACCGTCACTCATCTCGGATTTAACACCAGTCGCAGTGACCTGGTGGGAGCTGAAAAGCGTTATCACCGAAATTTCCTGGAGTACAAGGAACACTTTCAGAATCAGGACGAACTCGTCACCATAGTCGAGAGTGGTGATCCAGAAAAAAATCGTGAGTTCATAGAGCGTCTTGGGAGTCGTTTAAAGACCGAACCCGAGTTGTTTCGTGATGTTTTTTTCAAAGGAGACTTTAAAAGTCTCGGCACCAAGTCGCTTCAATTGATCAAAAAAGTGGAGGATCTCAGGCGCCTGGACGACACACTTGCGGACTCATTGCCGATGATCGAGCGGTTTGCTCAGGTGACCAATTTGAATTCGATGGTTCGAAGCATTAACCGGGAATTCAGGCTTTCAGGCAAATCAAACACCAAAACGTCAACCAAAGCAGAAGATCATCCCCTTGCAAAGTCGTTACCCCTGTTGACTTCTTTGTTGAATCAGGCGCGGGCCAGTCTCCATCAGGCGAAACCCCAGGTTGCTCCCAATGTCAGTAGTCTGATGATGGGGGGCGTGGGGAGTTCAGGAAAAGAGTATCTGCAGTTTGATGAAGGTCGATTGTTTCTTGTCACGGCTCAGCCTGTTTCGGATGAAATGGAAAAGCCGGCTGTCCGCAGACTGCGGGCACTGGTGGCTGAAATTCGCTCGCAGGTGCCGGGAGTCAATGTTGGCATTACAGGCAAGTCGGTTCTGGAGTTCGACGAAATGCGTCAATCCCGATTGGACACCACCAAGGCGACCATTGTTTCGTTGTTGTTGGTCACCCTGATTTTCATATTCGGTTATCAGGAGACCGGGCGTCCCATCAAGGCAACACTTTGTCTCTTGGTTGGTTTGGGATACACCATGGGATTCACCACACTCGTCGTTGGGCATCTCAATATCCTGACCATCGCTTTTGTGCCCATGCTGGTTGGATTGGCCATTGATTTTGGGGTGCACCTGATCACTCGATATGAAGAGGAGTTGCGCTTAGGCAATGCCAATGAGGAAAGTATTCGGAACGCGCTGGTTTATACCGGCATTGGTGTGTTTACCGGATGTTTGACCACGGCGGGAGCTTTTTTGGCGATGGGGATCACCGAGTTCAAGGGGATACGGGAGATGGGCATTATTACCGGGGGTGGAATGGTGTTGTCATTGATTCCCATGATGACCATGTTGCCGGCCTTGTTGTTGAAGGGGAGGCAGAATGTCATCGATCATGATCGTGCGATCCGTGGTGAAACCAAGCGGGAACGCCTTGAACGGATTTGGTTGGACCGCCCCAAGCGTGTTCTGACACTGGCCTTCGGTTTGTGCGTGGTGGCTGCGACGCAAATTCCCAAAGTGTATTTCGATTACAATCTGTTGAATCTTCAGACCCGGGGATTGGAAGCCGTGCAGTTTGAGCATAAACTGATTCATTCCGGTGAAAAATCAGTCTTATTTGGGGCGGTTATCGCGGACTCCGTGGACGAAGCGGTGGCCTTGGAGGAGCGTGTCCGGCAACTGCCTTCGGTAGCCAGTGTGGAATCCATGGCGAGTTATGTTTCGGCCGGGAATCAGGAGAAGCTGGCGATCATTGAAACGATCCGGGATCGGGCTGCCTCGGTGAATTTGCCTTCTGCTGATCGTGGTCCGGTGAATGTCGCCGGATTGAACCAGGGGATGTCCTTTTTATCCAGTTACATCAAACTGGCCATTCAGAACATTGAAGAGAAGGGTAAAGGTATCTCGCTCAAGCCGAAACTGCTGTCACTTGGGGAATCCATTCGCCTATTCCAGCAAGACATCCGCAAGATGTCTGAGGCTGAAGCACAGGAGCGCTTGACCGTCTTTCAGGTTGAATTGTTCCATGCCATCCATGAGATGTTGGGTGGGATCACCCGGCAAGACACTCAGTCATTGCTCAAATTGCAGGATTTGCCCGATGTGCTGAAACATAGGTTTATAGGGGATGATGGAAGGTTGCTGGTGCAGGTTTATCCCAGGAGCAATGTTTGGGAACGTGCGCACCAGGAAGTGTTTTTAAAGGAGTTGAGAAGTTTGGATGAGGATGATGACAATGACCCGATCATCACGGGAACCCCTGTCCAGTTGTATGAGTATACAGAATTGCTGAAGATCAGTTACCAGGAAGCGGCATTGTATGCTTTGGGTGCCATTGTGATTCTGGTGTTTGTGCATTTCAGATCCTTGATGACAGTCCTTTTGGCTTTGGTGCCGGTGTTTGTCGGGAGTGTTTGGCTGCTGGGGTTGATGGGGTGGCTGGGGATTCCTTTTAATCCGGCGAATATCATGACCCTGCCTTTGGTTATTGGGATTGGGGTGACGAATGGTATTCATATCCTGAATCGTTTTCATGAAGAAGCGCATCCGAGTATCTTTGCCAAAAGCACAGGCAAAGCGGTTCTGGTGTCGGCATTGACCACCATGGCCGGATTTGGGAGCCTGATGCTGGCTCAGCACCAAGGGATTACAAGTTTGGGGTATGTTATGTCCATTGGGGTGGCTACTTGCATGTTGGCTGGATTGGGGTTTTTGCCGTGTTTGCTGAAGTTGAGCCATCGCTCTGCTGTATAAAAAAACCCAGCGACAGCATGGCAATACTGTCACTGGGCAGCGAGGAACCAAGGTCTAAATAGCCTCAATTAAGACAATCACAAGGAACACTTAAAAGGGGGTGAAGTCAATGATTTTTACCGCGAAATGGGAAAAAGAGCATGCGAAACACTGCTATAACGTTAACGCGTTGGTGTCGTTTGGCTGAATTTCAGGTATTTCCATAACGTTTCCTCAAAGTAATCCTCAATTGACGTCATGATAATGATGGTTATAATGACTCAAGTGACATCCAAGGGTGGCAAACAAACAAAAGAAAAGTTTCTTGAATTCATTGAAAGCAAGAAGCTGCGATTGACGTCGCAACGGATGACCATCATTGATGTCGTCTTCAGCACGGAGGAACATTTCACGGCGGAACAGTTGTTGGAATGGTCCAGAGCCAAGGATCCCTCGATATCCCGGGCCACCGTTTATCGTACGCTGCCGCTCTTAACCGAGAGTGGCCTGGTGCAGGAAATGGACTTCGGCAAGGACTACAAGTATTACGACCCGAATTACGGTGAACATCCCAACCATCATCATATCATTTGCGAGGACTGCGATCGGATTGTTGAATTTGAGAGCAAGAAAATCGATCGATTGGAAGATGAAATCACCCAGAAGCTTGGATTTGAGATGCGTTCCCAGAATCTCAGGATCACGGCCAACTGCGAATCCCTCAAAAAACATGGAAGCTGCAAGCAGAAGCATAGTTGCCGGTGAGCGGATGTTTTCGCTTTTCAAAAGATAGCTACAGGCAACCCATGCAACAACTACCAGAGGATCAGGCGGAAGCCATTGCGAAAATCAAAGAGGCTTGTCATCGCATTGCCCATGAAATGATGACCTTGCAGCCCGCCATCACAAAGTTGTCGGATGAGAAATTGCGGGCAGGGTTGTTTGAAACGGTCTATCAACTGACGGCCAATGTTGAATCTGTCAAAAAATTAGTCATTCGCCATGAAAAGGGAGACGCCAGCAAGATCCTTTAATTCGCCGATGATGACTCACAGATCCCGATCATACCTAATCCCGTGCTGACCCCAGGAATAGCCATTCTATTGATCACCGGCTTCGCGGTGATGAGTTTCCTGTTTGCCTTGGCTGAGTCGGCCTTGTTTTCATTGGGTAAATGGCACATGCAGCGACTCAAGGAAGAGTCTCCGATGGAGGCCGATTGGATTACCTTGATTTTCAAGCAACCTCATGAGGCCCTCGCCACGGTCGTTCTTGGTAATATGTTTTTCAATGCCGCCATCTGGGCCACCGGACTCTGGATGGTGCTGAAAGGCATATGGCCGGCGAGCAGCACTTTGCCGTTGTTGGCAGTCGTTATTTTGTTTGGATGTGAAGTCGTGCCGAAAGTGTTGGCGGTTCGGTTGCCGGAAAAGTGGGCGATTCGTGTGGTGCAACCCCTTCGCACACTTCAAATGGTCACGTATCCACTAAGGCGATTAACCGATCACTTGGATCATACCTTGATCCGCAAGTTAACCCCCAAATCCCTTCGGTCCGCCAATACACCCACCACCGATTCTGACTATGAAGAGCTTCTTGAGATGGGGTATCAACAAGGCACGCTCGATCAGGAAGAAAAGGAGATCATCCTTGAAATCATCGAACTGGATCAAAAATGCGCCACGGACGTCATGACGCCGCGCAGTCAGGTGGTTTGTTTGCCGTTTGAATTGCCTGTCGAAGAGATGGCCAGCGAAGCGCGCAAACATCGTCATCGTCGATTGCCATTATACAGTGAAACGCCCGATCAAGTCGTTGGGATTCTCGACACACGTTCTCTCCTGCTGCATCCGGAGGGGGATCTGTTTGAGTTCACAGAGCTCCCTTCCCTGGTGCCGGAATCGATGAATTTGCTGGAGTTATTCAAAAGCCTTCAACGGCAGAGGCGTGGTATGGCCGTCGTCGTGGATGAATTCGGATCCACAGCGGGGATTGTCACGATGGAGGATGTCATCGAAGAAATACTCGGCCCCATTCGAAATGAGGACGAGCCTGAGGAATTTGATATTGAAGAAATTTCACCTGGCAAATGGCGCGTGAACGGTTTGATGGAAATCGAAGATTTCCGGGAGCACTACCCGCAGTTGAGGGAAGTGCCTGAAGTGGACACCATGGGAGGATTGTTCACCATGCACCTCGGGTATGTGCCGGAAGGTGAAGAATCGGTCACTTTCTCCGGACTCACCATGACCTCCAAAGTGGTGGGTGAACGCCGTGTTATAGAGCTGCTGGTTCAAAAGAAAACCAAACCCAAAAAACGCAGCAAGGAAGGAACTCAACGATGATTTCGATCCTGCTCTTGATTGGTTTTGCGGCCGGGGTGGCCTTGTCCTTTCTGTTTTCAGGAATGGAGTCCGGCATCACCTGCATGAATAAACTCCGCATTCGACGCCAGGCGAAAAAGGGGGACCGGAATGCTGAAGCGTTGCTTCGTTACATGGAGGACGCCGAGTATTTCCTGTGGACGATACTGGTCGGAAATACCTTGGCCAATTTCCTCATTGTCGCTCCGTTATTGATTGGATTGAGAAAGTTGATGCAGGGCAATCCCTGGATACCTGCCCTGGTATTGATCGTGTTGTTGCTGGTCATCTATGTCTTTTGTGATTTGTTGCCAAAAATGTTATATCGAAAGTATCCCAATCGCCTGACCGTCATCTCTGTGCGGCCCTATCGGTTGTTCCACTGGATGCTGAGTCCTATCGTGGTGATTGTTTCCGGACTTGCGGATTTATTGCTGAAGCTAGGAGGAGGGAAAGTCTTGACGGGAAGGATGTTTTCGGATCGCGAGGAGATGCGGCGCGTGATGCAGGCTTCCGGGCAGAATCTCACCAGCGAGGAACGGTCGATGATTGACCGTGTGATGGAACTTCAAAACAGCACACTGACTCGCATGATGATTCCGTTGGAGAAGGTGGTTTCCATCAGCGCCGATGCAACGATTGAGGAAGCCATTGCCCAGTCCCGCGAAACCCACATTTTGCGCATGCCCGTGTTTGATGAACAGAAAGGGCGCAAGGTGTTTCTGGGTGCATTGAATCTAAAACCATTACTCTACGACTGGGAATCGAAACGTCATGACAAGGTCAGGCAGCATTTGACCGGTGTGATGCATTTGCCCGAGGACATGACGGCTGATGATGCTCTCCGTAAAATGCAGGAGGCCGGTCAACGTGTTGGTCTCGTGATGAATGCTCAAAAGCACGAAGTTGGTTGGGTGAATATTCGTGATATTCTGAAAACCGTGTTTGGTGAAGTGAATATTTGAAAACCATGGACTCTTATCAAGCCATATGGATTCTCCTGCAGGTGGCTTTCGTCTTGTTCCTGGTCACGTTGAATGGTTTTTTTGTGGCTGCGGAATTTGCATTGGTCAAAATCAGAGGTTCTCAACTCAAACCTCTGATTCAAGGAGGTAATCGTAGAGCCCGCGTCGCACATCAGGTGTTGGATCATTTGGACTCATCGCTGAGCGCCTGTCAGTTGGGTATCACGCTGGCGAGTCTGGCATTGGGATGGGTGGGGGAACCGGTGTTTGCCGGATTGCTGGAGCCTGTCATGCATGCCGCAAGTATCGAGTCTGAACATTTGCAGCATACCCTATCCTTTCTGTTCGGATTTTCAGCCATCACCTTTCTTCACATCACCGCCGGGGAACAGGCGCCCAAACTCATGGCCATCCAGCATTCCTTGCCCACATCTCTGTGGGTGGCTCGACCGTTGTGGTTCTTTCAGAAGATTACCTATCCCTTTATTTGGGGGCTCAACCATGCTTCCAATCGGATGTTGCGTTGGGTTGGAATCGAACCGGTCTCAGAACATGAACACATGCATTCGGCCGAAGAACTCCGTTTATTGATTTCTGATTCGCACCAAAAGCATGGCGGAACGGATCTCGAGGAGGAAATCATGTTCAATGCAATGGAGCTGCGTGAGCGCCTGGTGCGGGAAGTCATGCGACCTCGACCGGAAATAACCGTTTTATCCACCGATATGTCTCTGAACGATTGCCTGAACATTGCCAATAAGGAACGATACTCACGGTACCCTCTTTGCTTGGAATCCGATCCCGATCATGCCTTGGGAGTCATCCATTTCAAAGAACTGTATACCATGCGCGAGCGGCTAGAAAGTGGCGCTGATTTAAAACAGATCGCCCGTCGTATTCTGCATTTGTCTGAAACCGCTCGATTGGAAAAAGCCCTGCGATTGTTGCTGAAGCATAAATCACATTTAGCCATGGTAGTGGATGAATATGGCACCACAGTTGGAATGATCACGCTTGAAGATATTCTGGAGGAGCTGGTCGGAGAGATTCAGGATGAGTTCGATCAGGAACAACCCCTGGTGATTCGCCATGAAGACGGAAGCCTGGATGTCATGGGGCAACTGCCGCTTCATGAGTTGTCCGAATGTCTGGATACCAATATCCAGGAAGAAGGAATCAATACGGTCAGTGGATGGATTACGCATCGCCTCGGTGGATTTCCTGCGGTGGGGGATCAGGTGAAGGAGGGAGATCACATCATGGAAGTGCTCAAAGTCGAAGGCCACTTGATTGAAAGACTTCGCATTACACGAGATTCCAGGGTGAAAAAAAAGTAAGAAGCGAATTCATTCGTGTTCATACTGATTGCCAATATTAATCCCGGAAAAACCTCTGCGTCCCTGCGTCTCTAGTCCCGATTCCATCGGGATGGGCGTGAGTTATTGTGAGGAAAATAAATGCTTTATGGGAAACTCATGTGTCAACCGGCCCAGGAGTAGAAAATCCCTCAACCCAGATCCGGGCTGGCAATGGCGTATTGCATGTGGGGATTACCTGCAGATGCATTGGATCCGAGATACATCCGGGTCAAGGTTCTCTGGATCGTAAAGCCATTCTTTTCAGCCCAGCGCCTGGCTGTCAGGTTTTGGTCGGGAATGTCCCAGAAGATTCGATAATTCTGATTCTTCAGGAAGTCGCATGTTATTAATTGAATAATGTGGTGAAAGGTTTTTTCGGTTTCGGCGATGACGGGGCCTATCTGAAGGGCTTTGGCTCCGGTTCTTATGAATCCGAATCCCGAATTTAGTTCAGCAAACGAACAACTTTGTTTGGAGATTTCCCTTAGCAAATACTTTCTGGAAACACCAAAGGCAGATTGATCCAATCGAGATATTGCCTCCAGTATTGAATCTTCCAATTCTACTTTATTGTCAATGGAGTTGAGGGACGTGTGTGCCGCTGCGAGGTTGCTCCGTTCCCAACGGGAAAGAGTCCACTCGGGATTGAATCCCAGTGCTTCATACACACTTTGGCCTGCCGGGGTGGCATCAAGCTTGATGCTGGGGATGCCAAGGTTTCGAAGGTGTTCGATGCACTTCTGCAATAATACCCGTCCAATGCCTTTGCGACGATGATTTGGATGCACCAGCACCATGCCGATCCATGCCACTTTGTTGTCGTAAGTGACCGTGGTCGCTGTGCCGACCGGATTGTTTTGGCATTCAGCAAGAAAACATCCCCTGGGTTCCATTCTGAGAAACCGCTCCCAGTCAGCAGGCAATTGATTCCAACCGGCGATGCGACGCAGGGAATCCGCAAAGGGAATATCAGAGCGACCCATTGTCCGGATCTGAAGTGTATCCACACTCATGATGAAGGGAATCGCTGGATGATGAGGGATTCAATGAGAATCGTTCACTCTGGCATCTCCATCGGCCAACGCGGATGTCTTTAATTGTTTCAGCATATTGGCAACTCTTGTTGTTTCAATCCCGGCCAGGTTAAAACGTTCGCCTGGATCTTTCGTGATATGGAAGAGTTCGATGGTGTCCGAGGGTTTGCGGTTCGTTACGACCAGTTTCCAATGACCATGTCGAAGGGAACTTGCCCGCCAGTTCGGCGCCGCGCTGTAAATGAATCGTTCTGGCATTCCGGTGGTTTTTCCTTGCAGTAAATTCGACAAATCAGCGCCGTCCCATTTCAAATCTCCGGTGGAAGTGTATCCGGCGAGAGCGCAGAAAGTAGGCATCCAGTCGGTGATGTGGACAGGTGTGTCGTTTTTGCCGGAACGAATGTGCCCCGGCCATGAAACAAGTGTCGGTACTCGAGTGCCGCCTTCGTAGATGGTTCCTTTTTGCCCTCGAAGGGGAAGGTTGTTGCCGGGAAGTCGACCGTTGGGGCAGTTGTCGTCCGGATATTTAAGATCGTTGTTTTCTGCGGTGCTGCCACCGTTGTCGCTCGAGAAAATGAAAAGTGTATTCTCCCGTTTTCCAGTTTCTTCGAGTGCCTTCAACAACTTGCCGACGGAATCGTCCAGATGCATGACGCTGGCTGAATAGTGGCGACTGACTTCATCTGTGATCGATTCTGGAACGCGATTCACCCATTGAGCCGGTTCTTTTAAGGGAAGATGGACTGCCGTGTATGGAACGTAAAGAAAGAAGGGGGTATCGTCGCGCTGATGAATCCAATCCACCGCTTCCTGCGTGAGTAGATCGGTGACGTGTCCGTCTTCTTCGATCAGTTCACCATTGCGATGCCAGGTAACGGTATAATCTCCCTTTTTGTAACGATGGTTCCAGGGGCTGATGCCGCCTGCCAGTGATCCGTAAGCATGATCGAACCCATAACGGTTCGGACCCCATTCAGGTTTTGATCCCAGATGCCACTTGCCAATCAGGCAGGTGTCGTATCCACGTTCTGCGAGTGCCTTGGGTAACGTGGTGGTGTCCCAGGGGAGTCCGCGTGTGTTGATGGGAGTCGTGATGTTGAAACGACTCCAGTAACGTCCCGTGAGAAATCCGGAACGCGTCGGGCTGCAAACCGGTGCGACGTAGTGCTGAGTGAGTTCCAGGCCCTCATGTGCGAGTTGGTCCAGGTGCGGGGTGGGCGTGATGCCACCGTGAAAAGCTACGTCTCCCCAACCCAGGTCGTCTGCCAAGACAAAGACAATGTTGGGTGGCGCCGCATAGAGCCAGGTCAGTGAGGCAAGAATCGTTGTACAGATGATCAGCAGTTTTTTCATGGAATGGTCAGGTGATATCTCCATTCTTACACCAATTTTGACAAAACGACAACGGTGGATCCGTGGCTTGTCAGGTCCATATTTGTCGATCGAGTTCTCTGAATTGAATGGCTTCCATGATGTGTTCCGATGTGATGTTTTCCCTTCCGGCCAGATCGGCGATGGTGCGTGCGACTTTGAGGATGCGGTCATATGCCCGGGCGCTTAGTCCAACATGCGACATGGCTTGTTTCATGAGTTCCAACGATGCCTCATCCAATACACAACATTCCTTCAGTGCCCGGGGTGTCATGCTGGCGTTGCATGAAATGTGGTGTTTCCCGGCGAATCGGTTGAGTTGAATATTGCGCGCCTGGATCACCCTGTGGCGGATTGTTTCGGAGTTTTCGCCTGATTGCATGCCCGAGATTTTATCAAATGGCACGCTGGGGACTTCGATGTGCAGATCGATTCGGTCCAGCAGAGGACCTGAGATCCGGCCCAGATAGTTTTGGATTTCCCGGGGACTGCATCTGCTTTCGTCGGGCATTTTGCCATCGGGTGTCGGATTCATGGCGGCGATCAACATGAATCGGGCGGGGAAGGTAACCGTGCCCGCAGCGCGTGAAATGGTCACTTTACCTTCTTCCAGTGGCTGTCGAAGTGTTTCCAACACGCTGCGCCGGAATTCCGGCAGTTCGTCCAGAAAGAGCACTCCGTTATGTGAAAGGGAAATTTCTCCGGGTGAAGGATGGACGTTACCCCCCAAAAGACCGGCATCGCTTGCGGTGTGATGGGGCGTGCGAAAGGGGCGGTGGGTGACCAATGCCTGACCGGGCTCCAAAAGCCCGACAATACTGTGGATCTTGGTGGTCTCCAACGCCTCGTTGAGCGTCAAAGGCGGGAGGATGCCGGGAATCCGTTTGGCCAACATGGATTTCCCGGTTCCAGGAGGTCCAATCAGCAGCACGTTATGTCCTCCAGCCGCCGCGATTTCGAGGGCTCGTTTGACGGATTCCTGACCTTTGACATCACAAAAATCCAGTCCTGGATCGATAGTTTTCCCGAGGAGCGTATCAAGATCCACCCGGCAAGGCGGGATGACCACTTCTTCTTCCAGAAAATAAACGGCTTCACGCAGGTTTTGGACAGGGATGACCTCGATGCCCTGGACGACGGCTGCTTCGTGTGCGTTTTCGATTGGCACGATGATGCCGCGCTTGCCTTCCGCTTTGGCGCGCAGTGCAATGGGTAGAATGCCTTTCACGGGCCGGACGGCGCCGGTCAAGGCCAGTTCGCCCACGATCATGTATTGAGGGAGCAAATTGGATTCCATCTGCTCACTGGCTGCCAGGATGCCCATTGCGATGGGGAGATCGAAGCTGGGGCCCTCTTTTTTGAGGTCCGCCGGAGCAAGGTTGATGGTGGTGCGTCCCTGGGGAAAGCGGTATCCGCTGTTTGACATGGACGATCCCACCCGGTCGCGGGATTCGCGCACGGCTGCATCCGGAAGGCCGACGATCACGACACACGAGTCGCTGTAGCCGACGTGCACTTCCACTTCTACTTTAAAAGCCTCGATTCCACGAACCGAAGCCGCATCTATTTTTGCCAACATATTGTCTGCCTTAAAACGTTTGATTGTTTTCAGGCGATCCCGATCACAGATATGCAGGCTCTTCTTTCGCAGTGCGAATGGGGTGCAAAACCAACATGCAGGTTTCGTTCAAGGACATCAATTCGAAAATTCAACGTTGAGTTTGAGCGGACGCCCCTTATAAAGACCCCCTGTGTCATTGAATCAACAGAGTAACCTGAATGCCTCGACTTTGTATGCGGCCGTGTATGGACATCCGATCCGGCACTCCGCTTCGCCTGCCATGCAGAACGCCGGAATCACCGATATGGGATTGAACTGGCGTTATCTGGCCTTTGACGTGGCGCCGGAACAATTGGATGTGGCGCTGGCAGGGGCCCGTTCCATGCGATTTGTCGGCCTGAACCTGACTGTTCCACACAAATTGCTGGCCCTGGACTGGGTGGATGAGGTGGATCCTGCCGCCAGGGAATGGGGAGCTGTCAATACGATCCGGTTCGAGGGGCAGTCTGGTGATGGTGAATGGATTCCTATCGGGCAGGCGGCTGACCCCACAGTATTTGAAACCATCCGCAGCGTCGGGTTCAACACGGATGCGGATGCGATTCTGCGTTCCATCAAGGAAGATCTCGAAATGGGACTCAAGGGAACCAAATGTGTCTTGCTGGGAGCAGGCGGGGCGGGGCGGGTGGCTGCTTTGAAGTTGGCGTCGGCAAAAGTCAGTCGACTGTATCTGATCAACCGAACGCGTTCCAAATCCGAAGCGGTCGCCAGGGATATTCAGACCAAGTATCCGGAGGTGGAAGTCGTATTGGGCTATCCGAAGCAGGGAGAATCCATAGACCTTCTCCTGAATGCCACTTCTCTGGGGCTCAAAACCAGTGACGATCTGCCCGTGGATTTGGAAGCGATGAATCTGCGAAATGTCAACAGTGTCTACGACATGATTTATCAACCCGCTGAAACGGCCCTGCTCCAGGCGGCCCTCTCTTCTGGATGTCGAACTGCCAACGGCCTCGGGATGCTTCTGTATCAAGGCACTGCCGCGTTGGAAATATGGACCGGAAAACCGGCTCCGACTGAGGTGATGCGCGAGGCACTTCATGCTCATGTTTATGGGAAACCTTTGCTAGGTTGAGGTGTTGGAATCCTTGAATCATGAATGCGTTACTTGATCCCGAACGTTGGCAATACGTGCCGTTCCATTTCTGGTCGGTTGCCTGGTTCATTCTGGGCAGCATGGTGGGGAGTTTCCTGAATGTTTGCATTCACCGGATGCCCCGGGATTTGAGTGTCATTCACCCACCTTCCCATTGCCCCCACTGCGAATACCGGATTCCATGGTATCTCAACATGCCCCTGATCACATGGCTGGTTCTGCGTGGAAGCTGTGCGCAGTGCAAAGCTCCCATCAGCTTTCGGTATTTCGCGGTGGAGCTTTTGACTGGATTACTTTTCCTTGGAACGTGGATGGTCATGGGGCCGGTGTCCACGGGGCTTGCGCTGGCCTACGCAACGATCCTTTCCGGGTTCGTCGTCGCGACGTTAATCGATTTCGAACATTTCATCATTCCCGATCAAATCACCTTGGGTGGAATCGGTGCCGGACTGGTGTTTTCCCTGGCGGTACCGGCTTTACACAATGCTCCGGATCGATTGACCTCGGTTGAACGCAGTGCTCTGGGCGGCGTTGTAGGTTTCCTGTTGGTTTATGCCATTGTGCGACTTGGGAAACTGATGTTTGGGAAAATGCACATCGAACTACCCGAATCCGCCAAATTGATATTTACCGAAACCTCCTTGGTCCTGCCTGACGAGGAAGTGCCTTATGAGGAATTGTTTTATCGAAAATCAGATTGTATTCGATTCGAAGCCGATCGTCTGGAACTGGTGGATCGTTGTTATGCCGGAGTGAAGGTGAGCCTTTCTCAGAAGAAATTGATCATCGGGGAGGATGTCTTAGCCCCGGAAGAGGTGCCACATATGGAGGCGGTTTGCCACGCCATCTCCTTGCCGCGGGAAGCGATGGGATTTGGGGACGTCAAATTCATGGGGGCAATCGGCGCGTTTCTCGGGTGGCATTCCACCTTCTTTTCGCTGATGATCAGTTCCATGATTGGCGCAGCCATCGGGGTGTCGCTGATCTTGATTGGAAAACGTGACTGGTCCAGCCGACTACCCTACGGGCCTTACATTGCTCTCGCTGCTGTTATCTGGATGTTCATGCCTGACGCCTGGCGCGAGGTCTGGGGGGGGCAACTGGATATGATGGCGGATACCATCACCGACGCGGTGCGCTCCAATTGAACGGGCAAATGCAATGTGCCGAATGATCCCGGGTAAGGTGGAGGATTGGTTTTAGGCATTGAACGCGATAGCACGACGCTCTAGGGTTGCAGGAATCATGAGTGACTTACAATAGCGAGCAACCGGGATTTCGTTTCGTTCCCAGATAAACTTTGAAAGATCCGAAAACGTCATGAACCTGCTTTTTCCACATCATGCTCAGAGATGCTCCAAACGCCCTCTGGAGTGCGGTGTGCAGCACCGCTCTGGATTCAATCCATTTTCACCAGATCATCCCCAATTTACAAGCAACAGGCATAAGCTTGAAATGCTGTCTCGTCTCCCCAAGTTTTCCCGGAGAACTCGGAGGATTGTCGCGTGTTCGGACGGCATTCAAAGTCCCGATAGATCAAGATACTCCATTGTAGCGCCAGGACTTTGGTCAGTGATGGTCTCCTTGTTATTATTCCTCGGCCTGAACTTTGCTCAGGCGGCCGGGAGTGAGACAGATTTAGCAAAGAGTGCCATGTCGGTGTTCAGAGATTCCTGTTTATCCTGTCATAACACGGAAAAGGCAAAAGGCGGGTTGATCATGGAGACTCGCGAGGCGCTCATACGGGGCAGCGACTCGGGAGAGGTCGTGGTGGATGGCAAACCGGAGGAAAGTTATCTGCTCGAAACGCTGACAGATCCGGGCGATGCCCACATGCCTCCCAAAAAGCAACTGGAAGAGACAAGCATTGCGCAATTATCAGCATGGATTGAAATCGGCATGCCATGGGACAAGGAAACGTTGCAGAAATTACCCGATTTACAACCCCAGGAATGGGAACTTCAGAAACTGCCGAACAGTTACCGTCCGGTGCTGGCCATGGCTGCAAATGATACCAGGGATAGGATGCTTTCGTCTCAGGGTTCTGAATTGATCGTGACGCGTTTGGTCGATGACAAGCTGGAGCAGGTTCGACTTCCCACTGCCCACAAAGAATCTGTTCGGGCGGTCGCGGTGACTCCTGATGGGACGCAATGGGTGTCCGGTGGTTTTGGCCGTTTGATCTTTTGGGATGTTGAAACGCAGGAGATCATCAGGGAATGGTCTGAGGGGTTGAAAGGGCAGATCAATGCCATCACCTTCACGCGAGATGGTTCACGCATGTTGGTCGCTGAGGGGATTCCCGGACTATACGGAAACATTCACGTTTATTCCGGTTTAGAAGCCCCCCCCGAGCGAACCTGGCAAGCTCACGCTGATGAAGTGTTTGATATTCAGGAATCGCATGATGGCAGCTATTGGATGACGGCTTCTGCCGATCACACTGTTCGTATCTGGGAATCCGATTCAGGTATCGAACAGGATTGGTTGGAGGGGCACAGCGCTCCGGTGATGGCCCTCGTAATGAATGGAGAAGGTTCTTTGCTGATTTCAGCCGGATCCGACAATGCCTTGAAAGTATGGGATATGAAATCCAGAGAACGACTCTTTGATTTAGGAAGGCGGCCCCAATACAGCTTTCTGGATGTTTGCTGGGAACCCGAGAAATCGCAGTTGTTTGCCATCAATCAAAAAGGGGATCTTTACCGCTACCTGGAGTTGAAGGAGCATACCGGGGCTCAGTCATCCAGTACAGGGAGCGAAAAAGTGATGGCTCGAACCAAGAAACCGCTGTCCTGCCTGACTTATTGGGCGAGTCAAAAGAGCCTTGTTGTGGGGACGTTTGAAGGTGAACTGCAGGCTTTCGACCTGAACGGCAAAACCAAATGGACGCTGCCATCCTATGATTCGGGGCCGAATGATTTGGTGTCCCGCTGATTCCGAGATCGACAAGCCATAAGATTTAAGTTACTCAGCAGTCATGCGTATTTTATTCCTGAATGGACCTAACCTGAACATGCTGGGCTTGAGAGAGCCCGGCATCTATGGTTCGAAAACGTTGGGGGACATCGGCGATACACTCCGGGAACGTGCCAAGGAAACCGGTGTGGAGATAAATTTCAGGCAATCCAACCACGAGGGGGAACTTGTAACCTGGATCCAGGATGCGCGCGGGCAATTCGATTTCATCGTTCTCAACGCCGGAGCTTACACGCACACCAGTATCGCCCTGCGTGATGCCATCTCTGCGGCGGAGGTGCCGACCCTTGAAATCCATCTTTCGAATATTCACTCCCGCGAATCCTTCAGGCACCAATCCATGATTGCACCGGTTTGTATCGGTCAAATAGCCGGTTTCGGTGAAGATTCCTATCATCTTGCCTTGGAAGCCTGTCTGCGTAAGAAGCTTTGAGAAGCTTCTTTTGGGGTGAGGATTGTGGTGATTTGTAACTCCGTCTGGCCGCCACTTTTTGGCAAAAGCAGCTACGTTTGCCGCCACCTTTTTGCAAAGGCGGCTACTTTTGCTGACTATATGAAAATGTGGGGACGCAAAAAAAGCCCGGGCTTGGTGGCTCGGGCTTTTTGTGTGTTTTGAAAGGTTGAACCTTATTGAGGTGAATCAGTGTTGGTGCTGATGTTCTTCTTCTTCAGTTTGTGGCAACACTTCTTCCACTTCGGCCTGGAGTTCCATCAGGTCCAGCACTTTTGAGGTCAGGATCTGTTCCTGGATTTCAGGGATGCCACCGCGTTCTTTCAAGCGTTTGGCCAGTTTCTCGGGGGGCATGTTGTAGGAATGAGCCATGTAAACAATGCGCTGATTGATTTCCTCGTTGCTGACTTTGACGTTTTCCTTGGCGGCGATCCGACCAATGATGAAGGCGACTTTGACGCGGTCCTTGGCACTGCGGGAAGCGGCGGTGTAGATTTCGTCCTTCTTCTCGTCAATGGTTTCCTTGGCCACACCACGCTGTTGGTTTTCGCGGACCAGATCGTAAACCACGTTCTTGGTTTCCTGATCCACGATGGATTCAGGCAGTTCGCAATGAACGCTGTTCAACAGGTATTGGACCAGTTGATCCCGGGCATGGCGTTTTTGCGTGGTTTTCAGTTCGTTTTCCAGGTCGTTTCCAACGCCTTCACGCAGGGATTCGACGTTTTCAGCTCCGAATTGCTGGGCGAAAGCATCGTCGATTTCGGGAAGCGCTTTTTCTTTTACTTCCTTCACTTCCACGGAAAAGGTGGCTTCCTTGTTGACCAGTTCTTTGATGACAAAATCTTCAGGAATGGTCAGGGTGATTTCCTTTTTATCCCCGGCTTTGAGACCGATCAGTTGTTCCGGAAATCCTTTGATGAAGTGTCCATCATGCACGTGCAGCCAGAAGTTTTCCTTCTTTTCAAGGCTGGTTGCTTTGGGGGCGATTTCCGTGATGGGTTTTCCTTCGCATTGTCCGGTGTAATCGATGACTGCGTAATCATTTTCGGCGATTTCGCGATCGACGTTTTCAAATTTGGATTGGCGGTCCTGGAGAACCCCCATCGCTTTATCGACATCTTCGTCGGTGACGGAGCGAATCTCTTTCTTGATCTTGATTCCCTTGTATTCAGGGATTTCGAATTCAGGGGCTGTTTCGACAGTGATGGCAAATTGGAAAGGCAGTCCATTGCCGAATTGAATTTCTTCAACATCAGGGTTGCCGACAATGTGCATGTCGTTGTCTTTGATGGCTTTTTTATAGCCCTCATTAACCAGCTCCCGTCGAACTTCCTGCTCGATGCGGTCCCCATAGGACTTGATTACCATGTGTTTGGGGGCTTTTCCTGGGCGGAAGCCGGGAAGATTGGCATATTTCATGAATTCCTTGGTGGAGGCATCCATTGATTCTTTTACCTTATCTTCAGGCACGTCCACCCGAATCAGTTGTTTACAGGGTCCCAGATTTTCTATCGCTATATTCACTCTTCAAATCCTTTGGTTATGTTCGTCAGTGTCTCACTTTTGCACGGCTTCAGTGGGTACACTGCCGGATACATGTCGAAACTACGACACGTGAGCCGGGTAATTTAGGAACCCGCCCCCTTCGAGTCAAGATTGCGAACAGGTTTATTTTGCAGATACTTCAACTTCAACTCCGGTTGAAGCAGGGAATCAGCAAGGTTGATGCCCCCAATCCTCATCCTTCAGGGCTTCCTCGTAGAGAGCCATTTGCTCTTCTTTGCTCAATGAGGCGATATCGGGCTTTTTGGTGTTCGGAGGTGTGGTGGTGGATTGAGCTGACTCATCCTGGCTTATGTCGGATGGGGTTTTTGATTCGGGTTTTGAGCTGTTGTTTGAGTTATCGTTGGTCATTGTCTTTGCCTGATTGCTGACTTTGTCCGTTTTTTTGAGTTCGTCGAGCTTCCTGCGATCGTCCCGGTTCGGGCCCGGCGGGTGGAGGTCAAATGACTCACCTCAACGAATTGCATCTTGATGTGTTCACCCGAACCGAGGCAGCATGCAACCCATAAAATCACATATTATGATTTATTTTTTCGCCATCGTGTTTGGATACCTGGCTGGATCGTTGCCCACCGGCTACTTGGCTGCCCGTCGTAGAGGCATTGATATCCGTGCTCAAGGTAGTGGTAACATAGGGGCCACCAATGTGTTCCGTATTCTTGGGTGGAAGGCCGGAGTGGTCGTGTTGCTGATTGATGGTCTCAAGGGATGGATTGGTTGCAAAGGAACGCTTTTTTTGATGGGGGCATCCAGTGCCAATCCGATCTGGGTGTTGATCGCAGGAGGATTTGCAAGTGTGTTGGGACATAATTACACCCCTTGGTTGCGTTTTAAAGGAGGTAAAGGAATCGCCACCTCTGCAGGGGTTTTGGTTGGTCTGACTCCGTGGGGATTTCTGGGTGCCTTGACCTCATTTTTGGTTTTTCTTGGAATCAGCCGGATGGTTTCACTCGGATCGATCATGGCGGCAGTCGCCTTGCCCCTGGTGGTCTGGTATCGGCAGGAGCCTGGTCCGGTGCTGGGTGTTTGTATTCTCATGTCCGTGTTGGCGATCGTGAAACACCGCGCCAATATCCAGAGGATACTGAACGGCACGGAATCCAAGATAGGGCAGAAAAAAGCGGGAAAACCGGAGGTGTCCGCATGAATGTTGGGGTTCTCGGAGCCGGAGCTTGGGGGTGTGCTTTAGCCAAAGTGTTGCATGACAACGGGCATCAAGTGACCGTATGGGGGAGGAATCCGGATTTATTGAATCAAATTAAATCACGCGGAGAAAACAAACGTTATCTCCCAGGCATCCCTTTGGGGGGCGATTGGAATCTGACTTCGGACCTGAGCGCTGCTGCCGCCGGGAGAGATGTTTTGGTGATGGCTGTTCCATCCAGTGGGTTCCGGAGCGTTGCTGAGCACATAGCGGTATTCAATGGATGTGTGGTCAGTGTGACGAAGGGGATTGAGTTTGATTCCGGAAAAACCATGACCGAGGTGCTTTCGGATGTGTTGCCCCAATCTCAGGTCGTTGCTCTTTCCGGTCCCACTTTGGCAGCAGAAGTTGCTTCGGGTATGCCAACAGCCATCGTCGCTGCTTCCGATCATTTGAGCGATGCTGAAAAAGTTCAGTCCCTGTTTCACCGTTCACATTTCCGGGTGTATACTTCGTCGGACCCCACTGGCGTTGAATTTGGTGGCGCTTTGAAGAATGTGATCGCCATTGCGGCAGGGATATGCCAGGGACTTGGATTTGGAGACAACTCCAAGGCAGCTTTGGTAACACGCGGGATCGCTGAAATCCGACGTCTGGGCGTTCATTGCGGTGCCAAACCGGAAACGTTTAGCGGGTTGAGTGGACTGGGGGATCTGGTGGTGACTTGTTTTTCCAAATTGAGCCGTAATCGGACTTTTGGGGAAAAGGTTGGGGCGGGGCAGGATGTGAAGCATTTGATTAACTCCACCGTGTCGGTGGTCGAAGGATACGCCACAGCCAAGTCCGCCTGGCAACTGGCATCCAGATGTGGTGTGGATGTCCCCATTGTCGGCGAAGTGCATGCTATGCTGCATCAGAGGAAACCAGTACGTATTGCCGTTGAGGATCTTCTGAGCCGCGAGGCCAAAATGGAGGATTGATCTCACAACTCTGTCACTCAATTGTAACATGGCGCGAATTTTGCTAACTTTATTTCATGCTATGTGAAGGATTGAAGCGGTGTTGGGTCATGGGATGGCTTTTGTTGGGCATGACCAGTTATGGATGCCTGAGGGGGGACGTTATTATTTCAGAGTTCATGGCCAGCAATGGCAGCACGATTCTGGATGAGGATGGTGACAGTTCCGATTGGTTGGAAATCTACAATTCGGGAGTTGAATCGGTTGATTTGACCGGTTGGTATCTGAGCAACAACGCTGATGATTTAAGTGAGTGGCGGTTTCCTTCAGTAAAACTTCCAGCCAAGGGATTGTTGCTCGTGTGGGCCTCTGGAAAAGATAAACGGAATCCTGATCAGCCACTTCATACAAACTTCAGTTTGAATGCTGATGGTGAATACCTGGCTTTGGTTCATTTTGACGGCCAAACTGTCATTCACACTTATGGTCAGTATCCAAAGCAGCATCGGGACGTTTCTTATGGTCAAGGACAGAGAGTCACACGATTTTCCATTCTGCCCGAAGGAGCGGACTTAAAATATCGAGTGGTTGATTCCGGAGCTGAATCAGATGTGTGGCATCAGCCCGACTTTTCGGATGAACATTGGGCATCCGGTGCATTGAGCATCGGTTACAGGGCTTCCGTGCCCGGGTTCGCGGTCCGAAATATTCAAGCTCGAACGACCGTTGGGCATTTGGACACGGCCGAGGAGGTGATGAATACCCCTTCATTGCAAGGTGAGGAAATTGCCGTGACGAGTCAGGTGATCAACTTCTTCGACACAGGGGGCACAGGAAATTTCGGGAGCAACGATCCATTTCCGGGAATGACGATTGGGCAAAATGCGGAAGATTTTGTTGTCGAAGTCACCGGGAATGTGGAGATCCCTGAATCAGGAGTCTGGACGTTTGGGGTGAACAGTGATGACGGGTTCAGTCTCGATATTGCCGGGCAAAATATCAGTTTTCCAACGCCCCGTGCCCCGGCTGATACACTGGGAAGTGTATCCATTCCCACTGCCGGTTCTTATCCGATGAGACTTCTTTTTTATGAACGGGGCGGTGGTGCTGGATTGGAGTTTTTTGCGGCAAAGGGACGTTACAGTTCGTTTAACGCGTCAGAGTTCGAGTTGGTTGGAGATGTCGAAGAGGGTGGTCTTGAGGTTTGGTCGGCTCCTGCCGCCGGAGGAGATGTGGGCAGCGCATCCGTCGAGACGGATCTTTTGCCGGTCATGTATGAGAAACACGGTTCTTTTTACGCACGGATTCCCTTCGAAGTGACGCAACTCGAAGATCTGGATTCTTTGACCATGCGCATGCGTTATGACGATGGTTTTGTTGCTTTTCTGAACGGTGTGGAAGTGGCTCGGCAATTGGTTTCCGAGAATGCTTCATGGGATGGGCTTGCGTTGCAGCGTCATGCCTCCACCGAGTGGGAACGGTTCGAGTTGAGTGGATACATGGAACATTTGCGTGAAGGGGAAAACTTGTTGGCCTTCCAAGTGTTCAACGCAAACGCCAATGATGCGAGTGTCTTTCTCAATGTGTTGCTGGATGAGTTTGAAGTGGAATCCGGAGTGCAGCATTACTTTACCACCTCCACTCCCGGGGCCTTGAATGCCGAAGGGAGTCTGGCATTCGTGGGCGATACGAAATTCAGTCAGGACCGTGGTTTTTATACGGAACCGTTTTCACTGATCATATCCACTGAAACCGAAGATGCGGTCATTCGATATACGCTGGACGGAACAGATCCCTCGCTGACCAACGGTCAAACCTATCAGGAGCCGCTCAACATCGATCACACCACGACGGTTCGTGCCCGTGCGTTTCGAGATGGATATGAACCCAGCAATACGGATACCCAGACTTATTTCTTTTTGGAAGACGTTATTCGGCAAGCCTCGAATGGAAGGGCACCGGACGGGTGGCCGGCGAGATGGGGCAGTAACACGGTGGATTATGGAATGGATCCCGATGTGGTCGACAGTCCATTATACAGGGATACCATCATCGAAGATCTGAAAACGCTTCCATCCTATTCCATTGTGATGGATCTGGATGATTTGTTCGGTTCCTCCGGTATTTATTCCAATCCTTCCCAGGATGGCAGGGCATGGGAACGTCCGTGTTCGGTTGAGCTGATTCACCCGGATGGTCAGGAAGGTTTCCAAATCAATGCGGGTGTTCGAATTCGCGGAGGATTCAGTCGTAGCACCAATAATCCCAAGCATGCTTTCCGCTTGTTTTTTCGAAGTGAGTACGGAGCTTCCAAATTGAATTATCCGGTTTTTGGGGAGGATGCCAATCAATCCTTTGATGCGTTTGATTTACGCACGTTTCAGAATTATTCCTGGAGTTTTCAAGGGGACAGTCGCGGTATCTTTCTCCGGGATCAGTTCAACCGGGACCTTCAATTGGCCATGGGGCATCATGCAGAGCGCGGCAATTTTGTTCACCTTTACATCAATGGAATGTATTGGGGACTCTATAACACTGCCGAGCGTCCGGAGGCATCCTATGGTGAAGCCTATTATGGTGGTGACAAGGAAGACTATGATGTGGTCAAGGTCGAGGCGGGCTCTTACACCATCAATGCCACTGATGGCAACATGGATGCCTGGCAGGAACTGTGGCAAGCCGTGAGGAGTGGTTTGGCAAGTGATGCGGATTATCAACGAGTCCAGGGAAACAATCCGGATGGTTCACGGAACCCGGATTATCCGGTGTTGGTGGATGTGCCCAATCTCATTGATTACATGTTGATCATTTTATACGGAGGCAATCTGGATGCCCCGATCTCCAATTTTCTGGGAAACAATCGTCCCAACAATTTTTACTCATTGCGAAATCGGGTGGGTGAATTTGGCTTTCAACATTTCGTGCATGACGCGGAACACACCCTGCTGAACGTTAACCAGGATCGCACCGGACCCTATCCCGCAGGAAGCACCTTTCAGTATTTCAATCCACAATACTTATGGCAGGAACTGCAGAAGAACGCGGAGTTCCGGATGAAGGTGGCCGATCATATTCAAAAACACATGTTCAATGCCGGCGTGCTCACTCCCGAAACAGCGACTGCCATGTTTATGGAACGTAAGGAAGAGATTGATCGGGCGGTGGTTGCCGAATCAGCTCGCTGGGGTGATTCCAAACGCGCCCAACCGTTCACTCGTGATAATGCCTGGATCAATACCATCAATTCCGTGAGGAATACTTTCATCGCGAGACGAACAGCTGTTTTACTCACTCAGCTCAAACAGGATGACCTCTATCCGGATGTCGATGCTCCGGAGTTGAGCCAGTTCGGCGGTGTGGTTGCAGACGGCTATTCTCTGGTAATGGATAGTGGAAACGCTTCAACCGTATACTTCACACTGAATGGAGTGGATCCGCGTTTGATGGGGGGTGGCATTTCTCCGGAAGCAAGGCGTTATCAGGGAGCGTTGAATGTCGGTGAGCACCTTCATCTAAACGCCAGAGGTTACCGGAATGGTGAATGGAGCGCTTTGATCGAGACTGATTTCATTGTCGGACGGCAATTCAATGAGCTGTTGGTAAGCGAGATCATGTATCACCCGAACTCCAATGATCTGACCGTTGATGGGGATGATTATGAGTTCATTGAGTTGAAGAATATTGCGACCGAATCGCTTGATTTGAGCGGTGTATCTTTTACGGATGGCATCGGATTCACGTTCCCGAATGGCACCCTGCTGGCGCCTGGAGAATTCGCGGTGCTGGTTCGCAATGCCGAGACTTTTGCTCAGCGATATCCCACTGTATCGGTGGTCGGGCAATACACAGGAAGTCTCAATAATGCCGGCGAACGCTTGACGCTGGCTCATGCTTCCGGAAACGAAATCTGGTCCTTTACCTATGACGATCAGCAACCCTGGCCCTTTACGGCCGATGGCAAGGGGTTCTCCCTGGTGCCCATGCGATCGGATGGATTGCAGAATCAGGGTGACAGCACCCTTTGGCGTGCTTCCTCTCAAGTTGGAGGCAGTCCGGGAAGAGAGGATATAGATATAAGGATTCCCGCAGTGGTGGTGAATGAATTGCTGTCACATACAGATCCGCCCTTGGTGGATGCTGTCGAATTGTTCAACCCTACCGATCAGTCGGCTGATATAGGTGGTTGGTACCTCACTGACAACCGGAACGAACCAATGAAGTATCAGTTCCCTGCCGGTATTGTGATTCCTTCCGGAGGTTTTCTTCTCGTGGACGAGACCTCATTCAATTCGACACCCGGTCTGGCTCCGAGTTTTACTTTCAGCTCCCTGGGTGAATCGGTTTACCTGTTTTCAGCCGATGCCCGAGGTAACTTGACGGGATACAGCCACGGATTTGATTTTGATGCCTCGGAAAACGGTGTCTCTTACGGGCGTTACCTGACCAGCACGGGGCAGGCTCAATATCCGCCTCAAAGTTCATTGACTCTGGGAAGTACGAACAGTGGGCCTAAGGTGGGGCCGGTCGTCATCAATGAAATTCATTTCAAATCGGATGGCAGTGCTCCTGAATTTGTGGAGTTGAAAAACGTGAGTGATCAAGTGGTGCCGTTTTTCGATCCTGAACATCCATCAAACACCTGGCGACTGGATGGGATTGGATTTGATTTTCCTACTGATATTTCACTGGCTCCCGGAGCCTTGATGCTGATTGCCGGCAGTGAACCGGCTGCGTTTCGCAGTGCCTTTGCCGTGCCCGACGACGTGGTGGTTCTGGGACCGTTTGATGGAAATTTGCAGAACAATGGCGAACGACTACGTCTGCAACGTCCCGATAAACCTGACGTCGCCCCGGAGGGCGTGATTCTTCCGATGATTACCGTTGATGAAGTCCGCTACCGTGCCAACTCACCCTGGCCTGACCTGGCCCTGACTCCCGGAGCTTCCATTGAACGGATCGAGTCCCTTGCCTATGGAAATGATCCGATCAACTGGCGATCCAGCTTGGGTCAGCCATCGCCGGGTGTTGACAATGATGGGAATCGGGCGCCTGTGGTATTTGCCGGACAGGACCAAGTGGTTGACTTGTTGACAGCCCCCGTTCCTTTTGTCCTGGAAGGTGTGGTTCAGGATGATGGTCTGCCGAGAAACCCTGGTCGTTTGCTTATAGCGTGGAAACAGGTGGAAGGTCCGGGTGTTGTCACCTTTGAAGATGCCCATTCGGCTACCACAAAAGTATTTGTTCCCGGAGTTGGGACTTGGGTGCTGGAATTGACTGCGAGTGATGGAGTGCTGACCAGTGCATCGACCTTGCAACTGACGGTGGAACGTCAGGCGGGCAGCGGCACCTTGGTCAATGCCGGGTCGACTTGGAAATATTTTGATCAGGGAACCCGATTACCCGGCACTTGGGTGGATCTGGATTTCGATGACAATGCATGGGAGAGCGGTCGCGCCCAATTGGGTTATGGAGACGGAGATGAACAGACGCAACTTTCTTTCGGAGGTAACGCAGGGGATAAAATTGTCACTTATTATTTCCGGCGCACCTTTGCGATCAACAATCCAGCAAGTGTGGAATCGATGACACTACGATTGTTGCGGGACGACGGGGCCATGGTTTATTTGAATGGACGTGAAGTGTTTCGTCAAAACCTTCCCAGTGGAACCATAACTGCGCAGACCTTTGCGTCGGGAGTTGCCGGCGGGGCTGATGAAAGCACGTTTTACGAAACTTCAGTAGATCCTGCATTGCTTGTGTCCGGCAGAAACCAATTGGCGGTCGAGGTGCATCAAGCCAATGCCAGCAGCAGTGATATCAGTTTTGATCTGGAACTTGTCGGAGCGATTTTGCCTGTGAACGATGCCCCTACGATACTTGCGATTCCTCAAGCATCCGGTCAAGTGCGCACTCTCGTGGCATTGGATGGAATCTGGTCGGATGATGGGTTGCCGGTTTCTCCCGGTATTTCAACGATCGAGTGGCGGGTTGTCTCCGGGCCGGGGCAGGTGGATTTCGTGAATGATGCCACCTTGCCCGCATTGGCTTCGTTCTCTTTACCGGGTGTTTATGTGTTGGAGGCTGAAGTTTCGGATGGTGAACTTAGCTCCAAGGCGGAAGTATCCGTTTTGATTGATGACGGTGGGGTAGTGGTGAGTTACAGCGAATGGTTGAAAGAGTTTTTTACAAGTGCGGAAATCGCTGATTCCTCTGTCAGCGGAGAATCGGTTGATGCTGACGGTGACGGGCATACGAACCGGCAGGAGTTTGAGGCAGGCACTGATCCCCGGCAGGATACCAGTGTGACTCGCATCCTGGAATTGTCGGTGGACGATGCCTTGCAACTTCATATCAGCGTTTTTAGCACCCCGGGGAGGATTTATACTCTCGAACGGAGTGAAGGGCTGGGTGGTGGCAATTGGATTTCGGTGGAGACCAAACGTGCGGACGGAGAGCGGGTGGTGTTCGATGTTTCAGATGTTGAATCAGTTCAGCAGGCCTATTATCGCGTTCAAGTTTTGCAGCAGGGTGGGGAGTAAGGTTTTTGACGGGTAAAAAAACAGTGATTTTTTGCTCTGCATAGAGCCAGAAATGTTGTAGAAACCTGTCAATCCCAATCCAGAAACTGGAAAACGTTATGAAAACGAATGTGACCACTCCACTCCGTGGTGTATCCGCTGGAGCCTTTTTTCGGAAAGGTTTTACACTGATCGAACTTCTCGTTGTGATCGCCATCATTGCCATCCTTGCAGGCATGCTCTTGCCCGCCCTCAGCAAGGCAAAATCAAAAGCCAAATCGATTGCTTGCATCAACAACCTTAAGCAGACCGGGTTGGCGATGATTCTCTACTCGGACGAAAATGAGGGTTATATTCCGAGAGGAAACGGTTACCCATGGTTTTTGGTCTACATGCCCTATATGCCTGAAGGGGGCAGGGAAGATGATTTCAGCGGCATTCGGATCTACAAATGCCCGAGCTATCCCAATCGAAATCCGCGAGAGCGTCAAGTGATCACCTATGTGATCAATGCTTGGAAATTTAACAGCAAGACAGATATGGTCGGTACCGAACAAATTGGTCCGTCCAAAATCACCGCCTTTCAGGAACCGGCCAATTCCGTGCATATCGGCGATAACGAAGACGGCGCATGGCGGCCCATTGTGACAGGGATCCGGGATGCTGTGAAGGATTTGAACGATGTATGGGCTCCCAACCAGATACCTTATGATGAACGAACCGGTCGGTTGAATGGTGAACGACGTGTTGCCTTGGAAAGACACAGCAATGGTTCGCAATGGGTGTTTTTGGATGGTCATGCGGCCTTACTTCAATCCACAGAAGTCGTCTCAAACTTATTCCGGGAAGAAAAGAATCCGGAAGGAGTCACACGAATCACTCCCAGCACCAGATAATCATTTCCGGACAGAACCATAGTCATACCCCCCTTCTACAAGACACATGAAAATTAAATGCCTCAAATCCCGATCAGCATTCACATTGATCGAACTTCTGGTGGTGATTGCCATCATTGCGATCCTGGCAGGAATGTTGTTGCCGGCATTGGGTAAAGCCAAAGCCAAGGCCAAATCCATTGCATGCATCAATAACCTTAAGCAGACGGGTTTGGCCATGATCATGTATTCCGATGAGAATGAAGGATACATTCCCCGTGGGAATGGTCATCCCTGGTTTCTTGTGTACATGCCCTACATGCCTGAAGGCGGTCGTGAGGATGATTTCAGTGGTGTTCGCATTTACAAATGTCCCAGTTACCCCAATCGAAACCCGAAACAAAGACAGGTAATCACTTACGTCATCAATGCATGGAAATTCAACAGCCCGACCGACATGGTGGGGAGTGAGCAAATCGGGCCATCGAAAATAACCGGGTTTCAGGAACCAGCCAATTCAGTTCATCTTGGAGACAATGAAGACGGAGCCTGGCGGCCCATCGTGACGGGCATCCGGGATGCGGTCACCAATCTGAACGATGTTTGGGCACCTACACACACACCTTATAATGAGCGCACGGGTCGTTTGAACGGAGAACGTCGTATCGCCAATGAGCGGCATAACAGTGGTTCCAATTGGGTGTTTCTGGATGGCCACGCTGACTTACTCCAATCCACCGAGATTGTCTCCGACCTGTTCAGAGAGCAAAAAAATCCTGAAGGAAAAAAACGCATCACTCCAACAACCAGGTGAACGCGTTCTTAAGATCTGAACGAATCATTGCAATTTTTCCATCAAAGCTTATAAGAAGTCCTTGCGTATGAAATCCTATCTCACAAAGAAACTGCGCGCGTTCACTCTTATAGAGTTGCTTGTTGTGATTGCCATCATTGCGATTCTGGCGGGCATGCTCTTGCCGGCGTTGTCACGCGCAAAGGAAAAAGCCAAGACCATCAAGTGCAACAACAACATGCGTCAACATGGATTGGGGTTCGCCATGTACATGGATGACAACAACGATTACTACCCTGCCTATGAGGGGTGGGGGACACTTGGGGGGACCACGGGGACGATGACTTTGCATGGAGGCAATGTTCCGAAGGAGCGCAGACCTCTGAACAACTACGTGCCTGCGGACGAAGCTTATCATTGCCCATCGGACAAGGGTGATTCATTGCACATCGCAAGATTCCCCAAAGGAACCAAAACGTGCTTTCAAGGTTGGGGTAATAGTTACCTGACTGTTTGGGCGGTAGAAACCCTGCGTATCAAGCACGTAACCGGAGACTCCAGAGCAGCTCCAGGGTCACCACAGGCCACCCCTATGAAAGGCGCTGAAATGGCCAAAGGACCTTCCAATAAACTGGTCACCGGAGATTGGCCCTGGTGGGCGGACCGCGATAAACGGGACAAGGAAAGCCAGTGGCACAATTTCAAAGGAGAATACCGATTCAACGTATTGTTTGGGGACAGTCATACCGAGTTCTTCCAGTTTCCGCTGGAAGCCTACGAATGGAACTACGGCAATGCTCCCAAGCCGGATCCATCCTTTACCTGGTGGTGATCTGAACCTAGTGGCTCTAATTTCGGTAGAGCTCTCCGCTGCCGCGGGGCTGCGAGCGCGTTGAGGCGTTTGAAAACCTAAGGTGTTATTTTCGGGATGTCAGGTAGTGCGTGCCGTCCCTGGCGCGCCCCTTGGTGTGTTCTGACTCCAGTCAGTTTCCGTTTTGGGAAGCCAGCGGTTATTCCACATCTAATTTTCAGTCATACCGCAGGGGGGCTGAAGTCCCGATGCATCAGGGTTTTCCTTTGGATGGTATGATTGCTCAGGTATACCTTAAGGTGCGCATCGAGACGATCCGATCTACCTGTGCCCGCTCATCCCTACCCGGCATTATTTTTTCCTAGTTCCCTCTTGCCAGCTTGGTGGGGCGTTTGGCAAGCTGGGACATGGCAGATATTCAGGAACCCAATGCTCTGGATCGCGAGTTTTTTCTCAAGGCTGAAGATTTCTTCACGGCCAACAAGGAGTGTGCCCTGACCTATGATGATCTTTCCTTGGCCACGCTGCATTCTGAAGTGCTTCCGCGTGATACAGTTCTGGAGACAAAATTAGCGGAAGGGTTGGAGCTGCACCTTCCCATCCTATCGGCTGACATGGATACGGTGACCGAATCCCGCATGGCCATCGCCATGGCGCAACACGGAGGCATGGGGTTGATTCATTACAACATGACTCCCAAGGATCAACTGAAGGAAGTATCCAGAGTAAAGAATCATGTCCACGGATTGATCCACGATCCAATCACAGTGACTCCTGACCAGAGAATCGGAGATGTCCTGGATTTGATGGATCGAAAAGGTTTCACCTTCAGCACTTTTCCGGTCGTGGATGAGAAAGGGAAATTGATTGGTTTATTGCCCGGAAATGTAGTTCGTCCCCGTTACGCTTCCCGCTTGGTGGAAGAAGCTCTGTTGCCACGTGATCAGGTGATGACTTTGGCGGAGAAGGAACTGGGGAATGACCCGATCGCCAGTGCCGACCATGTGTTTGGCGAGCATCCGCGCATCGACAAGTTGATGGTGGTGGATGAGCAGGACCGGTTGCGCGGTCTTTTTACCCTGTCGGACGTCGATCGAATTACCGAAGAACGGCAGGAACAAGTGAAGCCGGCTCGCGATACGGCTTTTCGTTTATTGTGCGGGGCAGCTATTTCAGCAACTCGGAATGCATTCGGTGAATTGGACCGGGACGCTATCGCTCAACATGTGCAGGCTTTGGTCGAACGCGGCGTCGATGCCGTCGCGGTATCCACTGCTCACGGGCATACGAAAGGTGTCGGTGAAACCGTCCGGCTGGTTCGTGATCTTTTCCCGGATCTTCCCATCATCGCTGGCAATGTAACGACGGGAAGTGGTGTTGAATTTCTTTCTGATGCCGGTGCAAATTGTGTGAAAGTGGGGCAGGGACCCGGTAGTATTTGTACGACGCGTGTGGTCGCCGGAGTAGGGATTCCCCAGATGACGGCATTATACGTAGCCAGCACCGCGGCCCGCCGAAAAGGTGTTTCTATTTTGGCTGATGGTGGCATTTCGAAATCCGGAGATATCGTCAAGGCTCTGACTCTCGCGGACGCGGTGATTTGCGGAGGATTGCTGGCTGGATGTGCGGAAGCGCCCGGTGAGATCCTTGAAATCAGTGGAAAGATCTACAAACAATACCGGGGGATGGGAAGTTTGGCTGCCATGCAATCCGGTTCCGCAGCCAGATATGGACACGCGGTCAAAGACACAACCCGAAAAATCTCCGCTGAAGGTGTTGAAGCTCTGAAAGAAGTAGCCGGACCGGCTGACAAAGTGCTCGGACAGTTAATCGGTGGTATTCAGTCGGGTATGGGGTATCTGGGGGCGCGCAACCTCACCGAGCTCCGTCAGCGTGCGCGTTACATCCGCGTCAGCCCGGCCGGTCAGCGCGAATCGGGTACCCACGATATCGTCGAATTGAAAACCGGACATTGATGACGCCGGTTGCACTGGATGTGCAGAGGCACGGAGTTTTGATGGAAACTGTTTCGTGCCCATTGCATGTTTTGGGGTTATCTCGGGCCCGGTCCGAATCCAGGGCCACCTTGTCGCCTGTTAAAGGTTGATCCTGGCCGTTTTCCTGCTAACTGGTCGCTGATGGATTGAATGCGTTTTTTAATGAAGGGCTTGATTGCCAACTGTGCCCGTCCCTCGGCCAGGTTGTAACCGGATGCATCGCCGTCGATGGCCATGTCGAATGCCACGATATCCCTAACGGAATTGGTTTTTTCTATGTAGGGAAGGATCGATTTCTCAAAAGACGTCATGCGTGCATTCAAATGCGTTTCGGTAAAGGTTGATTTCATGAGGGTATCCAACGAATGCAGGTAAAGTTTCTCGAAAGCCTTTGTTTTAAAAAGTTTTTCCAGCAATCGGTTTTGGGATACCCATGGGCGATCGATATCCCAATCAGCCAATACATCGGGGCTTTGTCCGAGGGTGAAGGTTCCGAAAGCCTCATTGACATCCCAAGGGAGCAGATGGATCTTGTTGTCCTGTTTGTCCAGGAGCAGATAGTAATTGTGAGGCATGCCAATATAGCTGTCGATGTTTGATAGGATAGAGGATGCAGCGAGGTATCCTGCCAGGTGTTCCAGATCCATGAATGAGTTCATGGCTTCAAAAAATGTTTGGTTTGGTGCGGAATCGATGGATTTCAGGAATTGACCAAAGCGCTCGATTTGTGCCTCGTTTTTCTTTCCCTGCTTTATTTCGAACTGTTCATAATCGCTTGCGTCATCTCCCGGATACCTCCAATCGGTGCTTACTTCGGGTTTCATTAAAAGGCTTCCTTTGCTTTCTTTCCCAAAGTGACGCTTTATGAACGAGTCATCGACCTGCTCAATCAATACATAGATTCCAAGATTCATCCTTTCCTGATCTCCAATTTTCAGGCTCACATTGGTCCAGCCAACGCCTGGAGTTGGTAATCCTGAAGCTCGATAAACCTCATAACCCAGTTTTTCCTTCATATAGCTGGCATCGAGGAAGGCGTTGGATAGGTTCAGTTTGGTTCGGCCATGAAGTTTTTGACCTTTGACGAAGCGATTCGTATCGATTTTGAAAGGGCGCTTGAATCCGCGAGAGCTGGAATTGTATGAGGAGTTGCCTTTGAATCGTAGACCTGCGTTTGGGAAACTTGTTCCTTCCACTTTGATATCAGCCTGAACATAATTATAGGTGTTGCCGGATTTTATCGCCCTTTGCCCGAAGGTTCGCTGTGGTGGCGTAGGCTGCATGGCACGCCAATGTTCATCGGTAATGGAAATTTCGATGTTCAGGACACGGTTGTCTTCATATACAGATTTCCAAAACTCTTCGTTGTCGGAGGATGAAGCGCCTTGGGTATTCAAGGAAAAGATGAGTCCGGGAGTGACCCAAATTAAAAAACAAATTCGAAGAGCTTTTGTCATTTTGAATGAAGATTCCTTTTGAGTTCCATGAAAGATGGTTGCTTTGAATGTGTGTTCAGTGCGGCAAATGAAGCAAAAAAACCGGCGGCCTTGTCTTCTGTCTCTTGAAATTCCGCCTCAGGATCAGAGTCGGCGACAATGCCAGCCCCGACGTGCAATGAAATATTGTCGTGCTGTTTCACCGCGCTTCGAATGATGATGTTGAGCTGGCTGGTTTGATTGAACCCCAGATAGCCCATGGATCCCGTGTAAGGTCCTCTGGTTTGAGGTTCCAGTGCTTCAATGATCTCCATGGCCCGGAATTTGGGGGCACCGGTTATACTGCCACCAGGGAAACAATGGTAAAGGGCTTTCAAATGGGAGATATCCTTTCTCAACATGCCCTCCACGGTTGAGACCAGATGGTGCACCTGAGGATATCGCTCCAGTCGCATCAGGTCAGGTGTGGTGACACTCCCATACCCACAAACACGTCCGAGGTCATTGCGGAGCAGATCGGTAATCATCAAGAGTTCGGCGCGTTCCTTTTCACTGGATTGCAACTCGTAGGCCAATCGAGCGTCCTCTTCCGCATCAGCGCCGCGTGGGCGTGTTCCCTTGATGGGGCGAGTTTGGATATGACGTCCATCCATTCGAAGAAACGACTCGGGTGAAGCTCCAAGGATTTGGAAGCTCCCTTCATTGATGAAACCGGAATAGGGGGCAGGGGACATGGCCTGTAACTGACGGTAACAGGTGACAGCATCCCAATCGAACCTCACAGAAAGTTCGCGTGCCAGATTGACTTGATAGATATCCCCCTGAGCAATCCACCGCTGAGCTTTGATGACCGATTGGATGTATGCTTCACGTTCGGGGCTGCTTGTCCAGGTCAAAGGTTTTGGGTTCAATGCATGAGGCAAATCCGCGGGCGTGCAGCTCTGAGTTTGATCGAGGATTTTCTTCCACAGATCGCTTTGTCTGTTGGCTTCTAATTGGGACCTGGATCCGTCCGGACGGAAACCGGTTGCAACGATCCATGTGTTTTGGTCGTGGTGATCAATTATCAGCAGGCTGGCGTAGAGCCCCAGGTAAGCATCAGGTAGATTGCTTTTGCGGACGGCGTGTCGCTCAAGCTTGGGTTCAACAAATTGCTTCAGGTCATAGCCCCAATATCCGAAACATCCGCCAAGAGGAAAGGGCGAATCCAATTCCTCCAGCACCTCAAAGGGTTGCATGAGATGTTCGGTGATGGCCCAGGGATTGCCGTAAAGAGTGTGGTTTCGTCCGGATGAAGGGTAGTATAGATAACAATCCGTTCCAAAAACTTTGATCGTCATCATGGGGTGAGCGGCGAAAAAGGAGTAGCGTGAATCCGACCGTCCACCCATGGCAGAATGCAATAAAACAACACCCGGCAAGTCGGCAAGAACCGTCAAGAGCTCGTCGATGGTCGCGTTGGCAGGCTGGAGCTGGACGCTGCTTCTCATGGATTCGAAAGTGCGGAGTCAGGTTACAATATCGTGGATGACATGCCCGAAATCCTGTTCCAAACGTTTGTGTTCCGGGATTTCCATTCGATGTGGATTTAATCCCAGTTGATTGAGAATCGTTGCATGCACATCGGTCACATAATGGGGGTGTTCCACTGCATGGAATCCGATCTCATCGGTAGCTCCATGAACGATGCCTCCTTTGATCCCGCCGCCCGCCATCCAGACTGAAAATCCATAGGGGTGATGATCCCGCCCATCACTGCTTTGAGAACCAGGAGTGCGCCCGAATTCAGTGGCAAACACCACGATCGTGTCGTCCAGAAGCCCCCTCTGTTTCAAATCCTTCAACAGTCCGGCAATGGGTTTGTCAACCTGTTTGGATAGCTTTTCATGATTCTTTTTCAATCCGCTATGAGCGTCCCATGCCCCGGCGGCACCATCTCCGTGCATGATCTGGATGAATCTGACTCCTTTTTCCACCATACGCCTGGCCGACAGCAGTTGCTGTCCGAATGGCCGGGTCACATCCTGGTCCATGCCGTACATTTGGTGGATATGATCAGGTTCCTGATCGAAGTCCAACAGTTCAGGTACGGATGACTGCATGCGAAAGGCGAGTTCGTAGCTTTGGATCCTGGCTTCGAGTTTGTCATCATTCGGGAATGCTTTGGAGCGCATTCGGCTGAGACGCCGAACCAGTTCAAATTCCTGTTTTTGGCGGGCGTCCTGGATGGAGCGTTCCGGTTTTGCGTAATCCAAAGGATTCCTGGGGTCGATCTTGAGGGGGACAGCATCGTAAGCCGGTCCCAAATAATGTCCGTCCCTTGTGTCAAAGAAACGAGGACCCATGGTGACAAACTGCGGGAGGTTTTCGTTGAGCGATCCCAGCCCATAAGTGACCCACGCGCCGATGGTTGGATACCTGCCGTCCAGCATGTGTCGGCCGGAATGAAACTGAACCTGAGCCCCATGATTATCGTCAGTTGTCCACATGGAACGAATGACGGCAATGTCGTCGGCACAGGATCCGATATGGGGAAACCAATTGCTGACTTCCATTCCGGCTTGACCGTATCGTTTGAATTCGGTTTGCAGGGGATAGATCTTGTTGCGTTGTTGCCCGTTCGCATCATTGATGACCACGACACGCACTTTCTTGAGCAATTCGGGATTTTGAACTCCCTGATAAGGCGTTTCAGCAATGCTTTTTCCCGCATATTGGTTGAGTTCCGGTTTGGGATCGAAACTCTCCATGTGACTGACTCCGCCCCGCATGAACAGCCAGATCACATTTTTCGCTTTGGCCGCATGGTGAGGTGTGCCAAAGCCAGGTCCGGGGACTGCCTGGACCTCGCGGCTCAACAGAGACTGAAGAGCGATGCTTCCGAATCCGAGGGCTGAACGGGATAGAAAGGAACGACGGTTGATCACGTTGTCGTAGGGTGTCTGAGGACGGTTGTGTTGACGTTTCATGCCTTTAACGGATGGTGATAAAGTCGTTGTGGTTCAGGAGCGCATGAACCAGGCTCGCCCTCGGACTGGGGTTGTTTCCGGCGTCTTCGGGTTCTGTCTTCCATTGTTTCAAAGTGGTCAAACAAATCTCCAACTCCTCTTCCGAAGGGTGCCAACCCAACAGACGTAAGAAGGCGGCTTCAATGAATGCGTTGGGGTGGTTCGATGAGTCACCCAGATCTGACTCCAGTGTCCGCGCAATGGCTTCCGCAGATTCTGACGAAATCATACTGTTGGAGAGCGCAAGCGCCTGTTGGGGAATGATGCTCTCCGGGCGACGGTAACAGGCCAATATCGAGGCGTCGTCAAACAGGTTTAAAAACTTGTGTTGATCGTCGCGTGAATGCGTGAAGTAAAGGCTGCGACGATGCTGCTGTTTTTTGGATTTGGGATCAATATCAGGCCCTCCCATTTGTGAGTTCAATTGGCGGGCCAAGGCAAGCAGGCTATCCCTCACAACCTGAGATTCCATGCGTTTGGGATTCTGTCTCCATAGGTATTGATTGTCCGAATCAGATGTTAAATTGTTCGGCGCAGCTTTCAGGTCCGAGCTGGATCTTCGATAAGCCTTGCTGGTGACAATCAGTTTGTGAATAGGCTTCATGCGCCAATGGTTGTCCCTGAGCCTCACGGCCAAATCGTCCAGAACGGATTGCAGTTTTGGGGCTGGTGTGCGTCGGCCGAAATCTGTGACGGGATCTACCAGCGGAGCCCCAAAATGCCTCATCCAAATGTGATTGATGGCAACACGTGCGGTCAAAGGATTGTTCGGATGAATGATCCAGTTTGCAAGTGCCGTGCGACGTCCTGTGCTCTGGTCAGGATAGGGTCGACGGCGTTCTTCTCCGGTTTCGGCAGGCGATTCCAGCGCTTTTAAGGATGCGCGAATCGGAGTGTAAAAACGAGGGTTTTCTTCGAAGGACTGAATGCGTTGATCCAATCGGGACTGCACCTTTTCAAGTGCCTTGCCCAAAGCTTCTTTTTTGTCTTCCTTTCCATCCCGGAGAGATTTTCGAGCTATTGCCAACTCCAGTTCCAGTTTTGCCTTCTCGTGTTCGAAGGAAGCTTTGCCAGCCTTGAGTTCCAGGTTTTTCAAGTCAGGTGCATCCGGCCGAAACGCCTTGGTTCGCATGGCCTGGTGGGCTGTCGTGAGAGCAACTGGTTTCAATCTGGCCGCTTTTAATTCGAGTTCCAGGAGAGATGGTTCTGATGATGCCGATTCCTGGTTTTCAGTTTTGGACGTCCCGGATGGTTGCTTGTTTGACAGTGAACGAATGTGATCGTTCGCTTCTGAGAGCAATGTGTTGAGGACATAAGGCCTCAATGCGGGGTGATGTGATTCGCTGGGGAGAGAGACAGGGGTGATGCTGAAAGGAATGTTTTTCAGGAAAGCCGGTGGTGACGGTTGCATCTGCTTGCTTTTGTCCGGATTTTTCTCGTTGCCCCGCACATGCACATAGGTGAGTTCCTCCGGGTGCATGTCAAAGGCTCTTGGAAGTCCGTTTTGTTCCAGATCGGATTTTCCTGGTAGCGCGTCGGTGCGAACCTGATGTGGCTCCAGAATGGCGCGGAACCGGTAGTAATCCTGGGACGTGATCGGGTCGTATTTATGATCATGACATTTGCCGCACTGCATGGTCAGCCCCAGAAAGGCCTTGGAGGTATGTTCGATTGTTTTATCCAGCCAAGTGGTGCGATTGAAGAGAAAATAATTGCGCACAAGGAAGCCGGTTGCCCTCAGTCGGTCGTTGTCCATTGGATACAGTTCATCCGCTGCCAGCATTTCCCGGATCATCTGATCGTATCCCTTGTCTTCGTTCAGAGATTCAACGATCCAATCACGCCAATGCCAAATGTGTTTGGCGCTGTAACGCAGTTGCGCACCCAGACCGAACCAGTCCGTATAGCGCCAAACATCCATCCAGTGTCTGCCCCAACGCTCTCCATATTGAGGAGAGGCCAGCAACTGATCGACAACCTGCTCGAAATTGCTGTCGGTAGGATCTTCAAGGAATAATTTGATCTGATCCGGACTGGGGGGGAGCCCGACGAGATCCAGGAATAAACGTCGCATCAACAGGGACGGTTCAGCTTCATCTTGAGGGCTGATGCCCAGACGATCATGCTCATTTTCAAGAAGTGCATCAATCGGGTGTGAGGTGTTCTGAGGATGGGTGAAGTTGGCCTTCATGGGAGATTGAAAGGCCCAGTGTTCCAAGGGATCCTGTTCGGGCGGTTCACCAGTGGGAATCGGAGCTCCCTGTTGAATCCAGTTGCGAATGGCATCAATCGTTTCAGGTTCGACAGGTTTTCCCTCAGGAGGCATGCGATCCGATTCATCGTGAGTGGTCAGACGCAAGATGAGTTCACTTTGATCAGGGAGACTTAAATCAATCACCTTGCCACTTGACCCACCTTGCAGCACCAACGCGGCTGTGTCCAAACGAAGGTCACCTTTCTGCTTGAGAGCGCCATGACAGGCATAACATCGCTCCTTCAAGACGGGCTTGATTTGTTCGAGATACAATGCTGCATCTTCTCCCATCGTTGAAAATGAGATGGTGCCCACGCAAAACATTGCCATGACAAAGCGCTTGGTCATCGAATTACGTATGCATTCAACAGGGTCTACGGCCAGATCTCCAGTCTAAAATTGTGTCGATCGATGAGTCCGTGAACAAAACTGTGAGGTCTCATCCATGATTTCTTTCCGCTGAACTCAATTCTGTAAATTCCAGAATGGTAAGTGTAAGGTAGGCGCTTTTTGGACTGCGGTAGCTTGATACCGCTTTGGATACCTTAGGGAAACGGAATGGTTTTCTAATGACTTTACATTCCCGCTTTTACTATACGGCGATTGTGGAAATTTGATACATGCGTATTTATTTGAATCCTCTTGGGTGATGCGGATCGTATCCATATCTGTGATGACTCACAGATTTGTTGAACAAACCATTGGAAAGATCGAGGTCAACGCTTTTTGAATCACTCAGGTGGGGCTGTTTCAACTCGATTTCCAGCATTGGTTCGTTTAAGAAGAAATGTCTTCTGATGATGAGCTAAGTCATTGAGCAGGTATGATAGCCTGGGCTGTGCGGTCGTCGACAACGAAGTGGCCCAGGGGCTGCTTTGAATGGGGATCACGGATCATCCAAACGGCACCCGGACGGGTGCGTTGAGCTTGTGTTGTTTCAGGGGCGATGGTTCCGTAGGATTTCGGGTTGCCTTCTCGATCCATCCAACAGAGTTCCACGGAGTCAGTGTGTTGGTTGATGAAGAAAACTCGGAAGGTGCCGCCGTCGGGGCGGGAAGCGGGGGCTGCTTGTGATTCAGCCGGGTGCCAGGGCAGTTTAACCAGCGATGTGATGGAAGGTTCCACGCGGTCGGCGAATTCCTTCGGGGCCACTGCACGGAACCGCTTGAGCCAAGCCTCCTGGCCAACTTCTTGTGCCAGATTTTCCCACTCATATGGATCCGATGTGATGTCATACAACTCTTCGCTGCCGTCCTCGTAGTGTATGTATCGATGTGTGCGTCCACTGATCGCATAGCTACCTGGTTTGGATAAAAAGGTCACTGAAACATGAGGCCATTCGGTCGTTGAAGGATCGTTCAACAACGGAAGTAAACTGGGCCCGTCATTGTCCTCTTTGGGGGGCAGTTTACACAAATCCAGGAGGGTGGGGAACAGACTTAACAAGTTCACCGGTGCATCGCAAATGCTACCGGCCTGTGTGCCTGCTGGCAAGTTTTGGCTGATGCCAGGGGGGACATGAATCATTAAGGGAACTCGAGTCACGCCTCTCCATGGCGTGTATTTCTGCCAATGCTCCTTCTCGCCCAGTTGCCAACCGTGATCGGACCATAAAGCCACGATGGTGGTATTGGCATTGGGGCCGGATTCCAACGCATCCAATACCCGTCCCAGCATGGCATCGGCAAAATGAATCGAGGCAAGGTACCCCTGAATACCATTTTTCCATTGGCCGTGCTCACGGATGTGAGCGAAATAACGATTCCGAGCCATTCTTTGACCTGCCTCGGGCACGTCCTCCAAATCATCCTCGCGATAACCCGGAGGCAACTCGATGGTTTCCAGTGGAAACGGTTCGTAATATTTTTTCGGGACAAACCATGGTTCATGAGGCCGATAAATTCCGCAGCCCAGATAAAATGGTTTCTCGTGAGATTGTGTCAATTGTTCCCCTATGTATTTGCTCACAGCCCAATCACCTCCGAATATCTCATCGTTGACATCCAGCGCAGCCCAATCCGTTTCCACATATTGCCAGGGACCACCACGGGGGAGGCTCACCGGTCGGTTCTCCGGATAAAAGGTTTTGGGAAAAGGATTTTCAGTAGACGCCTCAGGAAAGTAACTGTCCCATGAACCTGCATCGATGAAGTAATGCAGCAACTTCCCCGAACCCGAGGCATAATACCCATGCTGCCGCAGGTATGCCGGGATCAACAAATCATCCGGCATGACCTCACGCATTTGTTGCCGGTTGTCATAGAGTCCGGATCGATTGGGCGCACGCCCCGTGAAGATGGCTGAACGACATGGATTGCAAGCGGGAGCAGGGCAGTGCGCATTGCGGAACAAAACACTCCTGGCAGCCAGTCTGTCCAAGTTCGGGGTCAAGGTTTGAGGATGCCCCCCAAGACAACCAATCCAATCATTCAAATCATCCAACGAAATAAAAAGAATGTTGGGGCGTTTTTGTTTTGGCTCTGTTTCGCTGGAAAGGCTGGAGTTGGCAAACAACGTTACTGCAACCATCAAACAGAGCCATTGACATGTCTGCTCGAATGATCCTGCCAGGGGAAATCCGTGTTGGGTGACCTTCGATGTTGGTTGGTTCAGTTCATTCATCTTCCCATTAATTGATTCAAATTGTCTGCAGTCGGCAGGTGGCTGAGATTCGCTTCAGTGAGCTTTATTCGGCGTTGATTGCGGGATACCCTACAAAACTCCTTGCAGAATTGGAAGTCATTCGATCCGTAAATGAGTGAAACCTGTGTGTCGGATTTAATCGGAATGAGCTTGTGCCAACTCAAGGGGAACTGGCTGGAAATCCCATGTCTTCGATGAATAAGTTCATGAATTCCGGATGATCATTGAGGGAAACATGTTGGCAGGTGCTCAATACCCGGTCGCAGGTTTCGAGTGAAGATTGAATGGTGAACAAAGCCTGCTTCGCTCCGTACAAGGCGCTGTTCCCTGCTGGAATGATTCGGTTTGGTGGAAAATTGAGTAATCCGATGCGTCTTGCGCTATTGAGGTTGAGATAGTTTCCGAACGCGCCTGCCAAATGGATCTTATCGATGGTTGATTCTTCCATGCCCCATTCACGGATAAGAACTCGAATCCCTGCTGCGATAGCTCCTTTTGCAAGTTGCAGTTCACGGACATCGCATGGATGCAAGGTCACATTTCCAGATAAAGGCAGTTCTTGGTTGTTTTGTACTCTTCCATTTGGGGAGATTAGTTTTTGATCCAGAAAAACGGCGGTGGCATCCACCAGTCCGCTTCCACACAATCCACGTGCCTTCCCTCCGCCAAGAATATGGCAATCCAAACCACCCTTGATCGCCTTGACACTCGATATGGCTCCGGAAGACGCGCGCATCCCCATGGAAATTTTCGCTCCCTCAAAAGCAGGCCCTGCTGCGGTGGATGCACATAGCATCTGTTCGCGGTTTCCCAGGATGATTTCCCCGTTGGTGCCCAGGTCCACCAACAGGCATGGCTCATTGGATAGGTGAATCTTTTGTCCTATGGCTCCCGCCAATAAATCGCTGCCAACAAAGCTGCCCATGCATGGCAGGAAATGAAAATCGCATGTTGCATTCAGATCAAACCATCCAATTTCATTCGATCGGAATATTCGATGCGTCCCTTCTGTTGTTTCGAAAGGGTGTTCAGCAAGGGGTTCCAACAGGATGCCACAGAACAAATGGTGCATGACCGTATTTCCGACCAAAATTCCTCGCGTCAATTCTGAAGAAGCATGATCTTTGGTCGCCGACACTCTGCGCATCACTTGGGCAATCATATCACCGATTTGATTCCGGACAATATGTGTCAGATCCGCTTGCATTCCCTGGTGAACCGCCGCATGGATGCGGGTCATGATATCTGATCCATGCTTTGCCTGGAGGTTCAATGCGGAATGCACCCCCAACACATTCCCCGTAGAGAGGTCCAGAACTTGTGCCACAATCGTGGTTGTTCCTACATCAACAGCTACTCCCAACCCTTCCTCTGGTGTGAAATTTAAGGTTTGATCATCTTCAAGGATATGGGAATCCCACTGGCCAATTTCCAATTGCAGATCGTCCAGAGCACGCATGCAGCAGGCAAGGCGCCAGCCTTTATTTAATGAATTGGAGGATAACAAAACTTTGTCTTCAGTGGTGACTGGAACATTCCCTTTCAGCACGCGAACTCTGCAACCCTTGCACCTTCCCTGACCTCCGCAGGGGAACTCAACATGAAAGGGAAAGAGCAAATCCCTCAGGGGCGTCCCTTTTTCCACTTCCACACACCGGCCAAGGGGGAGAAGTTCAATGGAAACCTTTGGGGGCATGGCACCTTTTTGATGATCAATCTCAATATAGACGTGAGAATCTTTAATGGGGATGGTCTTGGGGAGGAATCAGGATCCCAAGGTCCATCATACTGGTGTCATGGACGATTCCCTCGTGCGTATTCGAGCAAGGCTTTGACGTTTTCTTCAGGGGTGTTCCTGGGAATTTCACATCCGGCGCCGATGATAAAGCGGTTCCCTGCTTCCTGGTGGCATTTCCCGACACCTTGCAGGACGCCATGGACATCTCCTTCAAGAAGAACACTGACAGGGTTCAGATTGCCGAGAAGGATTTGTTTTTCTCCCATCGCTTTTCTCGCCTCATGCATTGGGGATGGGAAGTCAAGGTCAACGATGTGGCAACCCAGGCGTCCCATATAGCCGAGAGCGAACCGGGTGTTTCCGCAAATGTGCAAGCGCGCCATGGCTCCCATCTCACAGATTCCGTCGATGATCTTCTTTTCGTAAGGCCATACGAACGTCTCATAGATTTGGGGGCCAACCAGAGAAGCAGCGGCATCCCCGATTCCAATCAGTTCTGCGCCGGCTTCAATCTGGGCTCTGGCAAATTTGAGTTCCATTTCAACGACAAAGGAAAACAAATCATGTATGAAATCCGGATCGTCGAAAAAGTCCAACATGAGGGTGTTGATCCCGCGAAGGTCGGCCCCTTCAGCACAAGGTCCTTCCACCCAGCCTTCGATCAATTTTTCTCCACCTACCTTTTCCTTGAACAATGCCACGCCCTTGATCCGGTCTGACATACGCTCGCCTCCATGAGGATCGGGTATTTTCAAATCGACCAGTTTGGTTTTATCGGCCAAGAAGGCGTCATCTTCAATGAACGCTGGAGGTTGGTTTTCAAAAAATTCTACTTTCGCCCCGCAGTCTGCTGCTTCGCGGGCCGGATCCGATATGACTGATACATAATCAAAATCAAATTTTTCCGCCGTTGCTATCTGAGCATCCACCAGCACCCGGTGGTCTGTTACGTAGTCATGGTAGGAGGCGCCGATTTGATCGCCGGCGTATTGCATGGTGATGGGCATCAGTGGAATCCTGTCCACGGGTTTTTGTGCAAGGTGTGCGAGAATGCGTTCGCGTCCATTCATGAGCTTATTTGGGTGATGAGTGTTTCGTTGTATGCAGGCCCTACCGATTGATCGGGTTGAAGAACCAGGAAGTTTTCGGAGTTCCAGTGACCATCAATGAGTTGTTGCAGGATGGTCAAAGACCCCTTGAGTTTTTCAAATCGCCAACCTTGTCGATCAGCTTCCTCACGGGCCTGCAGCTCGTGCTTTTTGTTTGGTTCTGTGCCGGTTTCTATGAACGCCAAACGTGAATAATGCCTGGTCAGATCTCCGAGTTGTTCTTGAAGAAATTGAGCTTTTTCTTCACCGAATTGCTCGGTTCTTGCGGAGAGACTGTCATAGAGTCCTTGCTTTCTTGCGATGGAATGGTCCGTGATGCCGGAAGGTTGGCGGCGATGCTCCAACCAGCCGCTTGACCTGAAATAGGTGCCGGGGAATTGTTCCATTTGCTGTTCATATCTTGATCGATCTCCGAGCAAGAGGGAGATGCAATCGTGCGCGCGGGGAATGATCAATGGAAGTTGTTTGGATTGAAGGCCCACGATTCCGTGGTTGCAAAAACCATAGGCCAACGCAATGGCTTCAAATTGAGCGGGATCCACCTCGTCAATGGCCGCTTGCAAGTGATCACGCATTTGGGTGCAGGGCATCTCATGGAGTCCCATGGGCAGAATAGAGA
>Ga0255780_10000205_pt1 | contig 57816 bp, 40 predicted proteins | sample 071ome_32_FD_179978 | JGI IMG/M metagenome (GOLD analysis project Ga0255780, IMG submission 179978) | Coastal salt marsh microbial communities from the Groves Creek Marsh, Skidaway Island, Georgia - 071405AT metaG (version 2) | ecosystem: Environmental > Aquatic > Marine > Intertidal zone >... | reverse complement strand
TCACTCCACCCGTGCGTTCGTCACACCTCGTCGGTCGGACCCATCGAACACCGCCGGCGACGATGTCATCACCCGACCGTCTCATCCGCGGCTCATCCGCGCAAACGAAAGAAGAGTCAGAGTCAGAGTCAGACGAAGACGAACCAGTGGCGGCGGATGCAGACGTCTTTGTGTACATTGTTCGCGTGCCGTTTCACCCGCAGAGACTGGGGAGGACGCTTCGGGAACACTTTGACGAGCTTCGGTTCGACGGCGGTGACGACGGTAACGGTGGGCTTCGCCGGGAGTCGAGCACCGGTGTGTCGTCGTCGGTTTTCAAAGGAGTGTACAGAGCGACCGGGGCGTGTTGGATTGCGTCTCGCCCGCGGCTTCCCGCGACGTTTGAGTATGAGTATGTCTACGACGACGATGATGACGATGATGTCGATATCAATGTTAGACAGCACCGGCGTGTCGTGAGTGTGTGCTGTGCCGATGGTAAAAGTTGGGACGCGTCGCCGCGAGGCGCGTGCGAAATTCCGGCGGACGCGACGAGCGCCGACGTCGTATTTTGCGGTGGAGATAGGCGGCAACACCTGGTGTTTGAGGGGTTTGATATAGATGCAATGAAGATTAAAGAGTGTTTAGATGCGTGCTTGCTGACGCACGAGGAAGATGCGGACGAGATGAATCACGGGAGCGAGTGGAAGGATTATTGCGGATGCGCCTTTCCGAGCGTCGGGCGAGTGCTCGAAGACGCCGGCGTCGAGGTGGTGGATCGCGGCGTGAAGCACAAGGTTTTCTTTCCGAGCGATGATAGAACTACCACGGCGATGGCGGCGGCGACGATGACAGTGGCGGCAGAAGCTTCCTCATCTACCGACGCCGTCGTTCGGCTCGGAGGCGACGTCGGCGTGAAAGTTCCAGAGGCGTTTGAAATCCCTTCGACGACGACAACTACGCAGAGCAAAACGTTTCCAAACGGACAAACCGGGCAATATTTCCCCGACATGCCTTGTCTCGCGTGCGGTTCCCCGTGGTGGCTTGGTGAAGACTGGAATTCCCAGTGCGCCAATTGCGGCGCGGATGATAGGTGCTACGGCGCCGATCAACGCCCCGCAAAGGCGTACAGACGCAAGTACGCCGAATTCACTCGTGCGCTCGCGCGGTTGGCGTTGTAATTATTAGTCGTCACCGGTACTAGTACTAGTACTGTAGTCGATTGCGTAGTAGTAAATCGTTGTTGTTACAGCAGTCCATTCCTAGTAGTAGGTACAGTGGGTACAGTGGAAGATAACGCGATGTGTCAAATAAATTTTAATAGCCGTCAAACGCGTATCCGACGGCAGGCGGAGCTCTAGCCATCCACGTAAACTTGCCCGTCTTTGGATCCTTGATGCTCGACAGTGGCTCTCGCGAAAGTTGTTCGGGTAAGAAGTGCAACGGGCGTAATTTCCCACTCATCACCTCGTCCCAATCGATAGTGTCGTACCACGGATGGCCCTTGATGGCGCCCACGCCCGGGGCACGAATTCCCAATCGCAGCGCTTCGTCTCGCACGAAAATTTGCGAGAGCATGTCGTGCGCGTCGTTATCCATCCGTCTCGGCACTGGTACCGCCGCAAAGTCTGCGCGGACGATTCTCTTGTATAGCTCTCGGCGTTGGCGGTCTCTAAACGGTGGGAACCCGGCAATCATTTCAAACACGAGCACACCAAAGGCCCAAATGTCCGCCGCGCGCGTACAACCTTGATGTAAAATGAGCTCGGGCGCGAGGTAGTCGGGCGTTCCGCAAATGGTGTACGCGCGCTGACCCTTTTCCAATTTCCGCGCGAAACCGAAATCCCCAATCGTGATGGATCCGTCCGATCGTAAGAGGAGGTTTTCGGGTTTCATGTCGCGGTAGACGTACCCGGCGTTGTGAATGTACTCGAGTCCGAGTAACACTTGCGCCGTGTACACTTTGATTTGCCCGATGCCCGGAAGACCGCTTCGGTTGAACAAATCAAACATGTCGCCGACGCAATCTTCCACGACGAGATAGAGCGCCCACGGATCTTGAAACGCGGTGTAGTAGTTGCACACAAAAGGAGCGTGCTTGAGCTCCTCCAAGGCTTTGCGCTCCGCCATGACGTGCTCCTCCTCGCCGTTTTCTATTATTTGCGTTTTGGGCATCGACTTGATGGCACACACCTTGCCAGATTCCGTGTGTCGCGCGCGGAGCACGAGACCAACCATTCCACGACCGAGAATGTCGATAACGTCGAAATCGTCGAGGGATTTGGACGATTGCAGTTGAGCCTCGATGTTGGCGTCGCGAAGCGTACCGCTGAGCGCGGACGCGCGGCGCTCCTTACCCACGTCTCTGGCGGACGGCGTCAGCGGCGGCGTCGACGGAATGTCTTCGAGTAACACTGGTAAATGATCAGCCGATGCCCCGCCAAACCTGCTGTGGTGGTGCGCCGCTTGTCTCACTTTGCTCGCAGATGATAACTTTTTTCCGAGTCGGCCGTGACCGCGCTCTCGAGATGAAGAAGAAAGAATCGTCGGCGAAGGAGGCGACGAATCAAGCAACGACGAGCTTCCAAAACTTTGCGTCCCCAGATTTGGCGCACTGGGGTGCGACGAGAGCGTGAGACCGGCGAGAGCGCTGTACGCGCCGCGTTGTCGGCCGTCGACGTTTGGGATACCAATGCCACCCTTTTCTTCCGGAGACGCCGTGCCGGCTTCGCCATCGTTCGAATCTGTCGGATCCACCGCCGCGACGCCGACAACTTGCAAAACAAAGTTTTGAGTACACGTGAGAATCACGACATCGGTAATGGCGATGAAGACGCCGTTCAGCGCGGTGTTCCCGGCGAGAACTTCGTCACCAAAGAAACCCCCATTAGTGATTCTTTCTCTTGTCGACGGCGGCGAATGTGAATCGCAATGCCGCGACGATTGTCGTTCGACGACGCCATCCATGACGAGAAACATCTTGGCTTGCATCCCCTCTCTGTAGATGACCTCGCCCGCCCGGTATGCGCGACGTCCACGTTGCACGAGCAATTCGCTCAACGCCTCTAAGCTAGCGTGTTCGAACGGCTTGAACACTGGACACGCCATGACGGCTTTGTACGCCGCCTCGCGCGACTGAGACATGACGTCTCGAATGACGCTCGCGAAAACTTTGCGTGTAATGCCAAGCATGACTGACTCTTCTGCGGCGACGAGCTTGGACTTCGAGGGAGTGGGTTCCATGAGAGTCTCCTCACCCCAAGTATCCCCTGGTTTGAGCGTCGTCCCTTCCGGGGAGACTGTCACTTTGCCGTCAATCAATAGGTAAAACGTATCGGCACCCTCGCCCGCTTGCATAACCGTCGTTCCCTCGGGAAAGACGAGTCGCGTTGCCTCCTTACTCAACGCCTCGACGAGGAGACCCGCAAGGCCAGCGTGTCGTACGGTGGGGATGGAGCGCAGTGCAGAAGCAAAGATGTCAAGTTCCCAGGATTGCGGTGGAGTGTGCTTATCAATGTATTGCGTGTTGGCGTTGGCCTCTTCGCCGCCACCCGGAAGCGACTGCTCCGTCGGAACGAAATCTGCGTCTCGAGGTATAGATATGCGCTGAGAAATCGCTCGCCGCGCTCGACGAGACAACAAGGCCGCCCTGATGAAGCTCAAATCAGCCTCCTTCACCTTGCCGTGCGTCGCCATGTCCAAAAGAAGAAAGCAATTTTCCACCGTATCACCGACGGTGTACAAATTACCTCTGATGACCGTGATACCTCTCGCGACGCACGCCTTGCAAAAATCCGCCATGAGACCGGGGCGATCGAGCACTTGTATCTTAATCTCCGTCGCATTCTCCACATCCTTATCGTCGAACGATAGCCCGTGCACGCTTCTCTCTTTGAAATCAAAAGTCTCGACACGTTCCTCATCCGCTGAAACGTCCTGCTTTTTCCCTCCGTACACCATATCCGAAGGATCTTCCTGCGCAATCTTACTCGACGTCACTCTCCCAGACTCGTTTAGCACCATATCCACCAACTCGTTCCTCACTTCCCTCGCCGCGTCTTCGCTAAGTTTACACCTGCTCTCCTCCTCACACACGTAGAGCGTGTACAACACACGCTTGCTGTCTCGCACGACTTCCGCCTGAACGACGTTGACCCCTTTCGCCGTGAGATAACTCGCAATCTCGCTCAACAACCCCACTCTATCAGCGCACTCGATCCGAATGTACGTGTGGTGCTCGTTCACCGTGTTGGTGACGCTCACGAGCAATCCAGAACGACCATCCGACACGTCCGCGGACGCGCGCGATGACGACGTCGCCCGCGCGTCGTCCTCCATCCCCCCGCTCGACGTTTTATGCCATCGCTTTGACGCTCGCGCGCGGCTCAAAAACTTGCCGAAAAGCCCCATGGCGTCTTTGCGACTTTTCTCGTCGAATGCGGACGCGCACGCGGTGCTCGACGCGCGCACGAGCCGAACCGAACGCGGTAACGAACAGACGCGTCGAAACGCGTTTCACGCCCCGTCGACGCGCGTCGAGACGCTGGATTCGAACGCGAACGCTGACGGGCGAGGAAAAACGAGCGGGTGGTTCCGTCCGTTTCTTCGATTTCGCGTGACGGCGGACGCGCGCGGTCTACTGACGCGTCGAAAGTTTAAAGTTGTCATGGTTGGCGGGAGTGTCTGTCGTTGTTGATTTATGCGCACAACCCTAACTTTTGGCAGTTTCGTATGAAAGGCCTCTGTAAGGGTATCGAGAGTAACGTCCATGTAGTGGTGAAGCGCACAGACACATACGACGCCCACACACGCCGACGCCCACACACGCCGACGCCCAAGACGCGCGCGGAACCGAGCTCACCTTAGTTTTACTTCGTTCTCGCGCACCGCAATGCCGTGGTTTCAGTGCAACTCGTGCGGGGACTCTATCAAAAAGCCCAAACTCAAGGCGCACTTTAACCAGTGCGCCGCCGAGAGCTTTTCCTGCATCGATTGCAGCGAGACATTTGACCGACGAAGCGTGGCGGGACACGTGTCGTGCGTGACGGAACACGAAAAGTATGCGTTGGCGGCTACGAAACCTGGGCAGGAGGGGATACTGGCGGCGTCCAAGGCGAGGAATGCGAATGGGGAGTCTGGCGGCGGCGGCGGCTCTAGCGACGGAGGAGTGTTCGGCGAGGAGTTTTTGTCGACGAGACCGCCGTGGAAGTGTTCGTGTTGTAATGTGTCGTGCACGAGTGTGGAAACGTTGATGGGACACGCGGCGGGGAAGAAACATAAGAGTAAGGCGAGGAGCGCGAGGGCTCGGGCGGCTGGTGAGAGCGGGCAGGGCCAACTGGCGAAGGAGACGCCGGCGGCCGACGCAGTAGAGGAGAAGAAGGAGAAAAAGGAGAAAAAGGAGAAGAAGGAAAAGAAGGAAAAGAAGGAAAAGAAGGAGAAGAAGGAGAAGAAGGGGAAAAAAGAAAAGAAGCGGTCCGGAGAGGATGAGCCCGCAAAGAAGAAGTCGAAGAAGAGTTGATTTCAGAGTTGCCAAATTTGTCTATAATAAATTACATGTTCGTGAATCCGCATGGCTGACTAAATGACGACGCGCACCTCGTCTAGGTCGGTGCATCTGTTAGACGTGAACTCGTATACGCCCGTCTTGCCGTCTTCGGCAGATCCTTTCGTGAGCGTAAGCACGTGATGGGTACCACCAAAGTCCATATAGAATTTGACAGGCGATTCAGAGAGCACGCCCCATTTTCCTTCATTCCACGGCGTGACGACGGTGCCATCGAGACGATAGACGATGCCCTCGCTACCACCCCACTTTCCCGGTGTCTTAGACGTTTTCGCAACGAGTATCCGAGCCAACTTAGAGTCAGAAATGCCATTGTCAGTCGGGCGCTTCACACACTCTTTCAAGTCTTTTCTGCCTTCGCCCCAATTCCAAATATCGATGGCGTTCGGCTTGCCATCCCAGTATTGCGCAATGACTGAAACCATGCGGTCGGGTTTCTCTGGGTGATAGTTGATGTGCACGCTCGCGGGTCTGTGATTCGGATACAAATCTGTGTCGAAGCGCATGTACCTGAAGAGGTACTTGGAATTTTGGAAGCACATATAGTTCATGATGCGTTGGCTAGTGCCGGAGTACACCTTGTGATTCGCTTGACCCCAGAGGTACACTTGCTCTTCATTATATGCGGTCTGATCCCACGTCCCCTTCTCGCTAGCCATCCGGTCTGCGAGTCGAGACATCATCGATTGCGTTTCGTGCGTCGCGGCAACGAAAAACAAGCCGCTGTTTCGCGCCATCAATCTTCGCTGCCCATTCCACGAGAAACCGTACGCGCTGTCGTCATCCCACCCATCCGTCATTCCTTCTACGTCTACATCGCGATAAATCAAGCGCTCGTTTTTCGCTCCCGGTCCATCGGCGAATGGGTCCTGTGTCCACACCACGTCGACGTCAGAAAGCAACACTGAAGTGCCAGTGGACACAAATTCGTTCAACACCTTAAACTTGAGCCCCGACGTGGCGTGGTTATCCGTCGATCCGGTGATCGATTGCAGTTCTCTATGATAGTACGGCACATCGCGCTCTTTGCACCACTCGGCGGTTTCCTTGTCGAGCGCGACGATGACGTAGTTTTCGATCCCAGTTCTCTTCAACCCATCAATGTACAGCGAAAGCATGTGAAAGATATTCTTGTTGCTCACCGCCGCGAGCACCTCTCGATTACGTGCTACCTTGCGAACGATCTCACACAAGTCTGGGTAATCATCGCACGCGACGGGATAATCGCCGTCGGGTTTAGCTATGTATCTCAGAGCTCTGGGCGAAGGACCGACTCGATCATTCGGACGAACGATGCCGCACTTTTCTGATCTAGATACGTGCGCCTTTGCGATCGTGAAAGTGGGATCCGCACCAATGAGGGCGTTCTCGTGTGTGCGCGCGCCATCCCAACGCGTCTTACCGTTGGGAATCGTCGCGACGCGCCCTTGCGCGCCGAAACACGCGCTGTCTAACATACGAAACGTCACCCCGGCGCGTTGGCGACCGTCGTGCGCGGGAAGCAACACCTCATCTGTGAACGCGTCCTCCGTGCCGTCGTAGTCCGACTTGTCGCTCGCAAGCCATTCGACCAAGGAGAGCGCGGCTTTCGTTGGTCGGAAGACGACAAAGGACGTTCGAATGAGCGGAACGACCATGGATTGAGAGTACTGCGACCATCCCATTTTCGGATCGGACATTCCGACGACACGCGCCTTTTGTTGCCCATCGTTCCTAACCGTCGCACTCACGTCGGCACCTTCACGCGGTACGTCTCTGAGTGGGTTCGATCCCAACTTGACGTCCGCCGACGCCAAGACGGCGGTGTGACCGCGTTTCAAGACCCAACTCGTCGTTGCCCAACCAAATTCGTCACCGTTCGCCGCGGGAAGATGCACCGGCACTCCCGCGCTGACGCACGCCCTCTTCTCGGCCTCGTCTCGCGCCGCGACGATCACTGCACGCGCCCCGGACTTTTTTGCGCTCGCTATCCGCGCGTCAACTTCTCCTCCAGCTATGACTAACACCCCAAACTCGGCCGACGCCTGCGGTCTCAAGGCGTCGAGCGTTCCGCACGGCGTCGCCTCGATCGCCTCATCATCCATCGCGCGCTCCCGCTTCGCACCAGGCGACGCGCACGTCGACGCCATCGACGCACTCGCTTCGACCGCTGGATGTTTCCGCGTCCACGACTCCGGCACGAAGAGCTCTTCGTGCCCTGAAGAAGTCGAAATCGAAGAGTCCACAACAGCGCCGACGCCGTTGTGGACGCCGTTCCTCATTGACGCCGACGCATCCATCACACGCGCGACGACGAAGTCTTCGCCCTTTCGCGACGACAAGTCCCTCGACCCAGCCTTGGTCGTCGTCATCGCTCCATCATTCCACGACGACGTGCGCACTCGAGCGGTTGATTTCACACCGATGCATCCGACAACGACGAAGACGACCGCGACGACGCGCACGATCGCCCGCGACGTCCCGCGTCGGACCGTTCGCGGTGTGCGCGACGTCGCCATGAAATCGCCCGCGCGGTCGTCGTCGCCGTAGTTGTTGGCGAGCGCGATGCTGTGGAGGGATTATTCGTTAGATGAACGAAAGTAGGCTTGAGCGCGTTGCGTATTTTAGAAATGTTGACATTGTCTGTCGTCGTTTACATCGTCGTCGACCAACTCGTCCCGCGGGTGTTGATCGGTGCCCCCGGGCGATCGTCCCCAGCCGCGAATTGCACGGCGCTGAGCAACTGCTCTACCTCTGGGTACGCCGTGGTGTCGATTCGAACTTCTCCGCGTAAAATCATGCGAGACGTCGGCAACTGCGCGTCCGGCACATTTGGATCGTTCAATCCGTAGTAATCCCGCGTATCGTCGTCCCGGGTGCTGAAATACGAAACCTCAAATCCCGCACCGACGAATACACCCTTCGAATACGAGTAGTGATGGACACCAACGGCTTTTCTAGTCTCTCTTCCGTTTTCATATTTGGAATCCATACCGATGAAAGCGCTTCCGTCCACCGACCGTCCGAGCGGACCCAGCGACACGCTCGCCGTCAATCCAACCTTGACGCTCTGTTCGCTGAAACACGTCTCCACCGCGTCTTCGGTATCCAATATGTACACTTGAGAATCTTCTTTATACCCGACGCCAAACATGCCCGTCGCGCCGCCGCCAGAGAGCGCCACCGGAGCGCCCCATTCCTCCGTTCCCGGTTTCTTCGCGATGAGCACCCCGTGCGTGAACGTTCCACCGCCGAAAAAACCCACGGTGTACGACGTGAGAAACGCCACTCCTCGGCACTTTTTCAAAGCGTCCGATCCAATCTCCATGTCCCCGTCCGCCGTGCCCGACGAGGTGTAATCTTCCAACATTGCGATCGCTCGCAAGATTTCTCTCTTCAACTGCAAGTGTTTACTGCTCATGATTGCTACGACGATTCGATTCGATTGAGTAGTATCTGCGCCGCGTCTGCACCCTGACAGAAACCGAAACCGAAACCGATCGGCCGTCTGTTCGCGAACGCGGCGTCGTCGAGTGCGGATGCAAAGACGCATTCACGAAACATTTTTAGTGTTCACCACAGAGAGAGACTGCGCTGAGTTTAGACTGCGACGCACGTCGTCGTCGCTCTGACGCCTCTGACGCCGGACGCCGACGATGGCGAATCTTCCGTGGAGGGAAGCGCGAGTGATGCTCGATGGGACGCCGAGACGCGTGGACGGGGAGACCATCGTGCGGGAGCACGTGTTGGTGCACAAAGCTGGCACGCCGACAGTTGCCGCAGAGGAGGAGGAACGGAGCGAGAGGGTGCGGCGCTCGAAGGAGGCGCTGTCGTGGATATCGTCGACGGGATGGGATGACGACGCGTTGTTTTTGATGGGGACGAGGGACCCCGAGGACGGGACGACGCTTCGGTGTGATGGGAATCCGGCAAAGGCGTCGTCGAGGCGGTGCGCGGGTGGCGTTTCGGCGTATTTGGACGACGCGACCGACGATGGATGCGCCTCGATGTTGTACGCGGCGCAGATGGAACTGTGTGAGAACGATCCAACGATTGAAAAGTTGTATCGTCCGGGTTTCATCGAGTTTTTGCGTCGGAGCGGGGCGGTGAAGAATAGACACGCGTGGGTGAACGCGTCGCGGCGGTGTCGGACAAATTGGCACTACGACAATTACGAAAACGTTTTGATTGTTTTGGCGGGATCGAAACGCGTCGAGGTGCGAGGTCCGTACATGAACGCGTTCGGTGGTGGTGATTGCAAAAGCATGTCGGGTTTTTACGCGTCGGGAACGGAGGAGTCGAACCACGGAATCGAGGGATTGGACAGGGCGGCTTTTTCGCTCGAGTTTGAGCTCAAAGTCGGCGACGCGTTCTACATTCCGAGCGGATGGGCGCATCGAGTCGAGAGCGAGCCGTTCACCGTCGCCGTGAGTCACTGGTGGAAACGGGATGACGAGCTGGGTGGTCCGCGCGTCGATGTTTCCATCGTCGCGCGCAAAAAGCGCTTGAGAGAGTGGGTGAGTGACTCGTTGACGAGCGAGCGAAGGACTCAGCGTCACACATCGTTGATGAAGGATTCCTATCATTTTCGCAAAGAATTTGAGCATCAGCTAGACATTATCGAGTTTTTCGACCACCCAGACAGAGAAAGCTTGATGGACGACGAGGTTGAGCGCGACGTTTTCGACGACATTCTCAACGCGGACGACGATTGCGTTCTTGAGCGTGTCGTCTGGGCGCCTCCGAGGAGAGTGCTCGAAACCTTCTTCCCGTCTGACAAGGCGCGAAAAGGAAACTGGAAGAAGACGTGTTCGTCAGCCAAGTACGGCTACGAACACGTCCCGCGAAACTTCACCACACTTCTCGAACTGGCGCGAGAACGCGCCGTCGCCCTCGGCGATTACTCTCTCGCGCATCGCGTCGACGTCGGTTTTCAAGCCATCGTCCACGCCATCGACGACTCGGTCGCGGTCCACCGAGCCGACTCATGCGTCTTGATGAAAGACGACCCGTGGACATTCGCCTACGAATGGTTCATCGGTATCAACCTCGACGACTGGTATCGCTGGACCAACGCGCGTCGAAACATTCCGCCGAATGCGTCGCATTATTTCCCTCCATCTCGCGCGCGTCCGATTCCGGCTGATTTCGTCGCCGCCGTCGCGACAAACGCGCGATACGCCGTCGCCTATCGCGCATCCCGAATCGTCTCCGCGCACTTGGATTCCGGATTCGACGTCACCATCGTCGCGAGAGACGCTCCGGATGTCCACGGGCGCGATTCAACATAGAATGTAGGCTCAGATTTAGCGATTTCAATCCATCCACCCAACCGTCGACGCTCTATCCACAAAACCACGCGAGTAAAGCCCTCCACTCAGTCGCGCGCATCCTTTGGCCGAAGGGGTACACAGACACGCGAACCGGACCGGACACACGCGCACGATTATGATGACGGCGGCAAACGTCACGAACGCGTCGATGCCCGTCGTCGCGCGCGCTGCAAGACGCGTCGTCGGGTCGATGAGGAGGAGGACGACGACGAAGCCTTTGAGGGTGCACCGAAACTCCGCCTTCACGACGACGCCGTCGAACCGATCGCTTACCGTGGTTGTTCGCGCCGAAACGAACGATGACGCGAGCGTTGAACGCACTGGTTCGGCGTTCGATGGGTTCTCCACCGCCCCGAGCGAGGCAGATGCGGCGAGAATCGGTGAAATGGTGGGTGAGATCAAGGATTACCTCAAGCTGTTGTACGTCAAGCGAGAAATGTCATTCAACGAAGTCAAGCTGACGATTGGGATTGAAGACCCGAGGTTGGCGGAAAACCGAGAGAGGTACGGGATCGAAGATGAGAGCGGGGTGAGCGCGGATGAAAAGGTGGCGACGCTCGAGATGATTGAGAGAGGAGAGACGCCGACGGATGCGATGGCAGTGGAGACGGTGCTGGAAGAGTTTAGAAATTGGCCCGGATTGGACTCGATGTCGGCACAGGATAGATTGGATGATGGACCGTCAAGGTATGAAGAAATTGCGATGCGTTCTGCGGGGATTAAGACGGCGAATCCGCGTCGACAGCGGGCGGCTGAGGCTGATGAAGAGGAGAAGGAGGGTACGATTTTCGGATTTTTGCCGCTCTACTTGGTGAGTGCCGTGCCGATTTTCATTACGATTTTCGCCGTGGGCATCATGTTTGTGAACTCGTTGCAATAGTCAGTCGTTTGCTTTATAAGACAAGTGTTGTTAATATGCTACCTTATGCTATCTGCTCTTCAATTCGCGCGGTATGCTACTATCTAAATGGATTTTTCTGTCGAGCGAGCCTCCTGGATTTCGCCTTGCCAACGAGTCGCGGAAAGGCATAACGAACGAGCGCCACCAAACCGGCGATCCAAGAGCACGTTCCGAAGGTCCAGAGTCGAAACATGCGCTTTTCGTGTTCTTCGTCCGGAACGCGTACCGTTTCCGGCTTTGCGTCGTCGACGCGGGGCTTTTCGAGCGTCGGCGGCGTGTGCGTCGTCTCTTCGACGACGCGACTTGCCTCGTCAACCTTTGGGGTCGTCGTCTGTGGTTCTCGAAGCGCTCTGCGAACGGACTTGACCTCGGTTTGGACGTCGCACTTTTCCTTGTTGTACTTGTCTACGGCTTCGTTGATCATCTTGACGGTGATGTGCCTCACCTTGTGAGCAACGTACTCGTAACGCTGCGCCCGGGACGCGTTTGACGCAAGATCAACCGGCATGTCTTCGACTGGAAAAGGGGTTTCGTTCCGCGTTTCACACGTCATACGCTGCCTCTTCCCTTCGGCAGAGTGTTTGTCCCACTCGTAACCGTTCGTGCCGCTCAATTTGAGACCGTAATGTATAATGTACGGATCTGCGCTATCGCGATCCCAAGGCCGCATTCCCGCATACAGCTGTGTCGACCTCATGACGTTGTGTCGAAGTCCCGCGACGCCGCATCCGAAAATGAAACCATACATCTCACTAATCCAAGGTCGCGGAGCATCCTTGGACACGTACACGTCCCCCGTACCTTTGTAAGGAAACCAGACTTTCGGTTCCATCCTCACCTTTGCCGTGTACTCCAACCAGTACGGCGTCATCTTTTTAAAATCCTCCGCGTCGAAAATCTCCCATCCACCAACGCGTGCCAATCTACTCTCTACGTCCTCGTCCACGAACCACTTGGCCATGCCGTTATCAACACCGACGAGGTATCCGTACTCTCCCGCTGCCGTCGTGCCTTTGCTCGCCGGAATCTTCTCCACAGTTAACGGCTTCAACAGCAACATATCCGCGTCGAGCTTGACGACCCACTTCCTATCGGTAAACTCTGTATTCTGTGCCCAGTGATTCATCCCACCCGGCAAGTTGTACGCCGCGTACCAATCGTCCACGTCGCCCAAGTTTTCCTTGCCGTAGCGTGTGTAATCCGGACACCGAACCGTCTCTGGAACGACATCAAAGTGTCGGTACTGTTCGTACTGCGCATCCGTACACGAGAGTAACCGCGTCAAACGTCCCGGTGAGCCTATCGCGCGCCAGGAGTCGTACAACGCGCGCGCCTGCCACGTCATGTACGGCGCGCAGTCGGCTGAGAAGACGTAGTGGTAGTCATCGATCTCGCGGTTCGCTGCGTCGGCACCGGGAGCGCCGAGGTCAACGAGGGCGACGACGAGGAGGACGACGACGACGTGAAAGCGCGCACGCACGCCGAGCGTTTCGCGACTGGCGCCGACGACGCGATGACTCGGCATCGCTGCGGCAGACAGTGAAGATGGTTTTCTGTCTGTCTTGTGTACTGAAAAAGTGGTTTTACATGTGAAACATACAACGGACGAAACCAGCGCGGATGCTCGAACCAAGCATTTCGTCATCTAGATCTATGTGTACTAAGTGTCTAGCATCCACGGCTCGGCGGCAGCCATGGCGGTCTCTTTTGATTTCACGCGCCGCGAGAGCGCCTTGACGTTGTGCGTCTCGCGCGAGAGTTTACGCTCGAGCTCAACCAATCTCCTTCGATCGCTCGCCCGCGCGTCGTCAACCGCCTGGAGGGCGTCGCGTAAAAACGCAATCGTCTCGCTTGCCTCATCTAAGAGGGCGTCGGCGTCTCGCTTCTCGGCGGCGAGTCTCTGTTTCTCTTCCGTGAGACGCTCGACGACGACGTCTCGCTCGGCGTCGTTGACGCGATACGGCGACGGCGTCGACACCGAAGGCGTCGGCATCGGCACCGGCGTGGTGCGCGGACTCTCTTCGATCGGCTCACTAGCGCATGCGAACCGATTCGAGACGGGCGTGCGCTTAGGCGTGTGCGGCACGTCATTCACGTCGGCTGTGTCGCCGCTAAGCGTTCGGCGCGTCAATTCGTCCGCGTAGTAACGCAAGGTGGAAAATCTCTCAGTCACGCCTCGTCGCACCCTGACTGAATCATCGCGAGACACCAACCCGACGAACACGAACGTCCCGGCGAGAATGAGACAAATGGTGCCGATTTGAAGCGCAAAAATCACCGCGTTGGCAGCCATGCGCAACGAGCTCGGCAACACGTACAACCACGCGCCTGCGACGTACACCACCGTCGATGCCAAAGCCGTCCGTCTCACCCAAGGAGTGTTCACATCGATAGCCTTAAACGCCTTGTACGCGTCATCCACCGCTCTGGCGATCGAGGACACGTCATCTGCGCCCGAACCGATGCGTCTTGCCACAACCGCCTCCTCCGCCGGCGACCGCTTGGACGTCTTCCTTCGTCTCAACCGTTCCGTCGCCCCGAACCATCCGGCGCTACCGATGCCATCGCCCACCGGGGTCAAGTATCCATCGTCCGTCGTCTCTCCACCGCGCGCGCTGCGCTCTGACCCGCTCTGCGGGCCCGCGGTGTCGTCACCATCTATCGTTGGACACCGTCTGTGTCGGTATCCATCCTCACCGCTCTTCTTGTACCGCGGGTAGCCGACGCAGGTGCGTCCGCAGAGGACGCACGGCTTTTTAACGCCGGCGTTGACGACGGCGGACCGGTTCGTCGGTACGTCGGCGTCGGCGCGCATCGGGTCGATGGACGCGTCGGCGTATGCGGTCGCGCGTCGCGTCGTTGTTTGACGCGTGGCGAACGAATGCTAAACCCTAACACGTCGTATTGTGGACTTTTTGAGAGTATCCAATAACGAACGTTTGGGTATTTATCGAAAGCCATTTTTTCAACACCCTCGCGGGCACGGCCGCAGTGTCGCGCACGTCGAGAACAAACGTCGCGGGCGCGCGCGCGAGCGATGCGAGGCGAACGCGCACCCTTGTTGGCGTCCCGCCACGATCTCGAGGCCGCGGGAACGTCCGGTGAGAGCGGCGGCGACGTCGTCGCTGACGAACGATCGAGGAATCATGGTGTTGACCACGAAGTCGAGCTCGCGCACGCGAGCACAACGTCGCGACGGCGACGCACCGGCGTCGTGTTCGTCGTTGCGAGTGTCGTCGCGGTTGGATTGATGGCTGTCGCGAGCGGTGGGGACGTCCGGGGCGGCGTTGGCGGCGGCGTCACCGGCGTCGCAACGCTCGGAAGCCACCACGAAAGCAAACACGAAATCGTTGAAGGGTCGACGAAGCACTGCGAGAACGCCGCGGCGGATAACGCCGCAGGGACGTTTCAGGTGCAATCGAAAGATTGCGCGGATTCCACCGCGCTCCCGGGGTGCGTAGGCAAGCGAAGCGTGTGTCGATTTTGCCAGACGCACATGGCGACGAATCGCAACCATGACTGGCCGCTGTGTCCAGCGCTCTTGTGCGAAGAAAAAAGTGTGTACGGATGCAAGGGTTCGAAGAAGGAATCCAAGCGCGAGATTGCGTGGAGAGTATTGCGCGAACACGTACTCGATCACAACAAAATGGTGGATGGGGTGAAGATTGGCAAGTGTTCGACAAACACTCAAGACAGAGACTTGGGTCGCTTCATGTATCACGACGAGCAGTGCGAGACGCAAGGCTTACCAGGATGCATGGCCACCGGGAACAGCCCGTGTCGTTTTTGCAACGTCAAGGATGCGAAAAAGGCTAATCGGGATTGGCCCGATTGTCCGCTGGTGGTTTGTGAAAAGTACAAGCACAAATCGTCCAAGTGCGTAAAGCTTAAAAAGTACGACGTGCCGAGCGAGCATCCGCCAGAGGATTGGGACATGAAGGGTTTGCCGGATGAAATTCACATTGACGACGGCGAGGAGGATGAGGAAGACGACGACGAATATGAGAGCGGATACCAGGATGCAGATGGCGACGACGACGACGACTCAGAGTCTCAAAGGACGCACAAAAAGATTGAGGACGAAGACGACGAAGACGAAGAGCCGACGACGCATTCGTTGAGTTCGAGTCACCAATACTCTAGCCACCACCACCACCGTCACCACCATCACGGTCACTCGAACGACGACGACGAAGACGACGACGACGACGACAATTCATACTACAACAAGGATGAAAATCACCCCGTCGAGAGCGAGAAAGTTGAAAAGTTGGGTCAAGAGGAAGCGACTGAAGAGTTGGAGGAGCAACGCGAGAAGCGATGGACCCAAGCCACGGATCTCGACTCGCAGGTGTTTGACTCGTTCGGGGAGACGCAGGCGAACGCGCTCTAAACGTAACGATTACAACATACTACAAGTAGCCTTGATAATATACACAAACAAATCTGTACTCTACACTCATAGAGCGTCGGCGCTCGTGGCGATTCGGCGTCGTTCGTTGAAGACGACGCTCTGCACGAGAATCGTCGTGTCGAGCGCCACCGTCCCAAAACTACCCACCAACCACGGCAACGCGCGCATGATATCCCCGCGTGAGGAAATCCCAAACAAAACAGACGCACCGTACGATACGTTGGCTGTGATCGCGAGCGCAAACATTGTCAAGCTCAATCCTTTGACGTTTTTCCTTTGCGCGTTTTTCGCGATTTGCGCGACGCGTCCGCCCAAGTAAAACACCGCGGCGAGATACCCCACGCCCCGTCCAAAGTGTTGCATCCACGCTGGATTTGAATTATAATCGCATGCATCGCTCGGGATCGTATCCATCAATACTCTCGACGTCGCCACGTCGCTATTTGAGCGCATCATCGACGCGAGTACCGTCGACGCGACGGTGGCTCCGGTGAGAACAAAACCGCCGACGGGCGACAACGGCGCGCGCGTCGATCCTCTCCGCACGTCGTACGTCGTCTCAACATCGTCGTCGTCACCATCTTCATCACTATCTCTAAGAGCTTCGTACATCGATCCATCCTCGTCATCCAAAACTTCGTCGTCGTTGTCCGAGCGCCGGCTCGAGACGTCGCCGTGCGACTCGTAAAACACGTACTGCGTCAACAACGCCACATCACTCAACACAAAGTACACCGCCGTGTACGTCTGCGTCGGTGCCTGATCCCCCGTTGCGATGCATCCAATGAGGTTAAACGCGTCCCCGGCGAGCCACTGGGTGAGAAACCACGGGGAGAGCCCGCGGGCGGAGGATGTTCGGGCGTTCATGATGAGCTGTGGGATTTGCGCGCACATCCAGGCTGCAATCGTGAGTAAACCGAGGTAGAAACCGACGAGTTGGGCGTCGGTGGAGACGCACTCGCGAAAGGTGAGGCGGATCCAGTCGAGGGCGTCCGCGGATGGGCACGTGCACGGGGGCATGGCGGAGCTGACGGGTTGGGGGCGTCGGGAAGTGAAGAGGGCACCCAAGAGAGTTGTTTTGTTTTTAACCGACGCGCGCGCTGACGAGTTGATGGGAAAACACTATCAATGAAACGAATAGCTGGTACGGTACCTGTTACATGTTGGATGATAAATTCTTGAGCGCCACCTTGGCGCGCAAAGTTGAGAGTTGGTTGTCGAGAACGGAAACGCAAAGCCGGAGACGGTCCATTAAACCGTGGTCGGTGGACATGGCGACGGCGCGACAGGCGATGAGCTTTTGTAAATCGCTCGCGGTGGACGCCGGAGCAATCTGAAGAACGGCAAACGAGAGTCTCTCCGCGCGTGTGAGGCCATTGTGTTGAAACCCGTCTGGGAACTCGGTCCAGTTGGCGTCGTCCATGCTCACGGGGTTTTCGATGCGCTCAACCGTGACGGGAGGCGCTTCGACCCACTCCATCGCGGACCGTAAATTTCCCATCTCCTTGTGCGTCCACATCCCACCATCATCTTCCTCCTCGTCTTCGCCCCCGCCGACGACGCCGCTCAAAGATTCACGAGCGCCATCGCTCGGTTTATCCGCCAACATCTTGTCGCTCAGCGCCAAGATATCCTTGACGGAGTTTTCAATGTAATCCGTCACTTCTTTGACTTGCGCGAGCTCGTCCTCGCTCGGCACGTAGGTGCCGACGTCCCCCATTTGCGGAATGTGCGTAAACACCCCAGTAATGTACGGCTCCCTCCCAGCGATATCCTCCAGCTTTATCCTCGCCTCACCCACGACTTCCACTCTCGCCCCAACCTCTTGTCTGTGCACCGCCTCTATCCGCGCCAACGTCGCCGAAGCGTTCACCCGCAACCCTTCCTCGTCGCCCCCTTCCGACGGTAAAAAAGTCAACTGCGCGATCAACCCACCCGTGTCCCCCATAGCCTTTTCTAACAGCGCCAAAAACCGCGCTTCGTACAGGTGCAACGTCATCTTACTCCCCGGGAGCAGCGTCTCCCGCTGGGGAAAGAGCAACGCCGGCACCTCCGTCTTCGCGAACTCCTTCGCCATCGCCGCGCCGTAATCGATGTACCCACCCGGAGACGACCCCGCGTCACCGGCTGCGGCGGCACCACCACCACCGCCGCCGCCGCCCTCACCCACTCCGTCCTCGTCCGCCCCGCTCGCCGCCGCCGCGACGACGACGACGACCTCACCCCGACCATGACCCCGACCACTACCGAAGCGCCGGCGCCTGGCGCACCGAAGCGTCGCCGTTCCGCGCGCGCCTCTCCTCCGTCGTCCGCGCGCGCCCACGACGTCCCTGGTCGCCGTCGTCGTCGTCGCCGCCGCCGTCGTCCCACCGCACCGCATCGCCGATCGTCGCCCGTCGTCGCCCGACGTCCGTCCGCCCGTCTTCTGACGTCTATCCGTCCGTCCGTACGTCTTCTGACGTCGACGCGCACGGGGCCGCTCCCTTCCGGTTCTTCCGGTTCTTCTTCCCGTTCTTCCGTTTCCCGACTCGAACTCGAACTCGAACTCGAACTCGAACTCGAACTCGAACTCGACCGACCGACCGACCGACCGGGACCCGTTCGAGTTGGGTGAGGTCGGGGTCGGGTGAGGTTGAGTCGGTGAACGGGGCGGTTTTTTTTTTCTTCATCTCCTCGCACTGCACACTGTGCTCGTAGAGGGTGGAAATTTCGAACGTTGGCGAGTCGTCCACGTCGTCGTCGTGCTCGTCGTCGTCGTCCACGTCGTCGAGGGAGGGAGGGCACCGGCGACGCGGGTCGTGACGGGAGAACGCGACGCGTGGTCGTTGGAGCGACGACGGTGCGACGACGACGCGACGACGACGCGTAGGACGACGGGTCTCGACGGGCGGTACCGGACGGGATACGCGGAGCGAGCGCGAGCGCGTGCGCACACACGGAGACACCGCGTCGGTTCGGCGAACGTCTCTTCGCTTCTCGACGCGCGAGACGGGCGCGAGACGGGCGGAGGAGATTTGAATTGATTTTGATTTGATTTTCAAACGAACGAACGAACGAACGAACGAACGCGTGGGTGAGCGGTGACGACGACGAGGGCGGGTTGATAAAAAGAACGAGAGGAACATGAGCGCGATCAACGTGACTTCGGTGCAAGTGCTGGTGCGTGCGATGCTTGGATTTTGAACCGCCCGGATGACTGTTTTTTTTTGAAATCGCGAGCGCGGGGCGCCCGACCCGACCAGACGCGTTCGAGAGAGAGGTTTTAGCCGTGGAGCGCGTTCTGACGACGCGTTTTCTTCTTCGGCGACGCAGGATAACCCCCAGTTCTTTGTGAACCCGTTACAGTTTGAGATTCAGTACGAGTGCTTGCACGACCTGCAACACGGTGCGTTTCCGCTTTGCCCCGCGCGCGACAGCTGAAAATTTGAAATTTGAGCGAGACGCGACGATCAGCCTCGGAGGTTGGAGGAAGGACGCGAACGACGATGGGAAACGATCCGGGAGGACGATGACTGACGATGAATTTCGATTAACGCCGCAGATCTCGAGTGGAAATTAACCTACGTCGGAAGCGCGGAGGATGATAAGTGCGATCAGATTCTGGACACGGTGCTCGTGGGACCGGTGGTTCGAGGCGCGTACAAGTTTGTTTTCCAAGCCAACCCGCCGGATGTGAGCAAGATCCCCCAGGAAGACATCCTAGGGGTCACCGTATTGCTCGTGACTTGCTCTTACAATAACCAAGAGTTTATCCGCGTCGGTTACTACGTGAACAATGAATACGCCGACGAAGAGTTGAAGGAAGACCCGCCGGCGCAACCGCGCATAGACAGAATCGTCCGCAACATCTTGGCTGAGAAACCGCGAGTGACGCGCTTCCCGTGCGACTTTGATTCTCAATCCATCCCGGGTATCGAAAACGCCGGGGCTGAGGATGAGATGATGGCGGATGAAAACGCCCCGGCGCAAGCCATGCCGGGGGTTGACTTCTCCAAGGAGCAAGGCTTCTTCTCGCAACAACAAGTTCCGGGACAAATGCAACAAGGTTTATGGTGATGATGAGAAGAAGGGTGAGATGACGCACTACGTGTAGGTATAATACTAGCGCAAATTGAATTAAAAACATCAGTCTGTTTACTGTATTGTACATCTAATTGACTTCTTCGTCTGCTCTCACAAAGATTGGAAGCGTACCAAGAGGCGCGGCAAAATCTTCAAGCCAACGTGGCCCGACGTGAATCTTGCCGTTTGACATGTCTCGCCACTGGCCTTCGGTTAAATAAATGGCTCGCTGGTTCGCACCTCTGCAAACGACGGGCGCGACAATGACGTCTTCGCCAATGGCAAATTGATCCGCGATGCGAAACGTCTCGCTATCCTCTGGGTCCAACCACCACAGCGGCCGGCAGATTGGCTCGAGAGATTCGACCGCCTTCTCGCTGTGATGCACGAGCGTTTCGATAAAATGATCGCGCATCTCCAGAGCGGACGCACACAGCTCTTTAGCAGCGCTACCCGCGGCCCAGGGCTCGAGGGAGAATTGCATAGCCGGCATGAGGGCGTTCGCCTGCGCCCACCTCACGAGAAGCTCGCTGTCTGGGTGGCGCCCAAAGTACGCGTTCCCGCCGATAATGTCGGGCAAACAGAACGGGTATCCAAGTACACCGGAAGTGAGCAAGGTTGGGATGATTGACCCAAGCCCATTTTCAATTCCCCATTCGGAGAACCTGTCGCCCATGCGCACGAGAGACGCGTTACCCGTGCTATTGTGTCCACTTCTCACCTCGGCGAGCTCAAACTGCGAGGCGACGTTGTTCACCCAAGCGCGAGTATACTCGGACGGATGCGACAGTGGCGTGTGTGTGATGAATCGTCTCGGCAAGAAGCACGGTTCACCCGCATCAAACTTGAAACCATCGATGCCGTGCATCTCTTGCAGTCTCTTCAGACGAGAGACAAACCAATCCACAGCTTCTGGGTTCGTGACATCGAGAGCCACCACGGGGGGCGACTGCCACCACTTGAAGAATCCGTTCTTAATACTAGACTCGACGAAATAACCCTTGTCTTTGCCTTCACGGTAAGCCATGGTGTCCTCGGCGATGAAGGGCATCACCCACACCGTCACCTTGAATCCCATCGCGTGAAGCTCTTCAACCATGGCGCTCGGGTTGGGAAACTTCTTCGAGTCAAACTCCAAGTCACCGTACCCACACTGCCACTTGTCATCAATCTCAATCACGCTCGCGCGCATGCCGTTGTCCAAAATCTCTCGCGCAAAGCTCAACACTTTCTCTTGCGAGACGTTCGTCTTCATCTTTGCCCACGTCGTCCAAATCGGAGCGCGAATCACCTCGGCCGGAGGCGCCGCTTTCGGTTTCGGGAGCGTTCCGAGCACGTTCATGGTGGCCAATTTCACGTTTTTATTGGCGCATAACGCGACTCGCATGTGACGACGCGTTGCGTCCACGTGCATAGGTGACTCCCATCCGACGAGCGGGTGGTTCATGCTAAAGGGGCCGTAGCCTTTGCGGAAAGAATCTCGAGCTTGGAGCCGTAGCAGCCCATCACCTTCTCGCTGCTTCTTATGAAACGGCAATATCGTTCGCGTCGCGTTTTGAATGCCGACACCAAACTTTCTCTTGCTCATGATGGAATCGATCCACGTTGCCGAGGGTGCATTCAGGCCGACGTGAAAGTAAGGCGTGTCCGGATCGGCGACAACGGCAATCCCCTTGCTCGTCACCCAGTGCGAAGACACCAGTGTGTTGAGTCCATTTGGCCCGTTATCAAACGGGTAATGAGGGCCAATCTCGATGCAACCTTCATTCAATGGCCAATGCTGCGCCATGAGGTGCGAGCCTCCGTACACGTCGCCCATGCAGTCGAGGTCCACGGTGATTTCGGCATTCGTGTGAAAGAAATCCCCGTCGACGACGGAAAAATCCAACACGAACCCATCCGTGAGACCATCACACCACCGCTCACCGCTCACCGTCGAGCTTGGCCGAGCCTCGAGCATCGCTCGCCCTCCCCAGTCTATCCTCGCCGTTCCGTCGCTCGACGTAACCGCCGCCTGCTCGGCCGTCACGCCCAACGGAAGCGTACACCTCGCCGAACACACCAGCTCCCCACCTCTTCGCAGCTCAATCACCCCACTCACCTTCACGACGAGCATCGCGTCTCCGCAACGCATCGTCACCGCGACAGACTCATCCTGTCTTCTCTTCACTCGAGCCGGCGCGACTCGCCCGCGGGCACCCGCGCGACTCGCCCGCCCTGTCGGGTCCCCGACCGTCGTCGGCGGAGGAGGCGCCACCGGTCCCACCGTGAGCGCCCGCGTCGACGTCCCCTCTCGCAGTCGCACCTTGCGCGCGATCGATCGATCGCCCGCGTCCGATCCCGGGACTACACCGCTCGAACCGCCAGTCTCGGTGGTGCCGACTAGCCGAGCCGCTCTCGGGGTCGACGCGCCCCTCGGACGCGGCGCTCTCAAAGGTTTCGACATTCGCGTCTCGGTACCGCTCGCGCGCCACCCCGTGTCGACGAAGTGCGCCGATGAATGCGACAAAACTCCTCGCATCGAAATTGCGCGTGAGTTGTGCCCGGGACGCGTCGCCCGCGGCGTTCGCGGCGTCGCGCGAGACGTCGTAGGTCCAAAGCTGCGCATTCCCACGGTTGACCGTCGTCCGCGGCGCGCGCGTTCGTTTCAAAGGTGACGACGCGATGACGGTGCGAATGCGACGAACGCAGCCGCGGGAGAGTAAAAATGTACCCCCAGAGTTCTTCGCGCGCGTCGGTCGCGGGTGACGTCGGCGTCGTTCTGTGACGGGTACACTTTTGTCGTCGCAAGATGCACATTTGCCGCGTCAGCAAAGCGTGTTCGCGAGTATCTTTCGTGGAATGGTATGCATACTCTATTGTTTTTAGATGTATCAATATGTGATCTGACCGTTATCTGTTTGTTTTTGGAAACGTTCGGCTACAATTTGCTTGAATATACATCCGATTGGATAGATGTCGTGGGAGGTGCACTTTTTCCCATGGAAGCGCTAGAGCGTGTCTCGATCACTTCCAGGTGGCCATGACGGCTTTCTTTTTGGCGTCGTAATCGCGCATATGCGTGGAGTATTCCTCAAAGTTCCAAGCGCTGGGCACGCGACCGCCCATGTCGTCATCCGTCTTGTGCGCGTGGAAGACGGAGGACATGACAGCTTTCGCCTTGGCCTTGAGTTCGGGACCCTTTCCTCGGCTGACGAACATGATTTTCGTGTACGTCTTCGGGTCGATAAAAGGAGAAATCATGGTCCAGAAGACGCGGAAGATGGTGGGCGGGTTGAAGCACACTGCAAGACCAAGGCGTTCGGGATAATGGTTCTGCAAAATGCTGAGCGTCTCTCTCGCCGTGCTCATGGAGACGGCATTCTTGCGAGACCAATGCGTAAAGTTGATGAGGATCACGATTTGCTCCGGGGCGAGATCGGCGTTGCGACCTCGCGGTTGTCGTTCTCGCATGGGCTTCCAGAGAATGTTCTCTAGCATGTACACCAAGAATTTGATGTTGGTTTCATGATTGAAGGTATTCTCGCGATCCGGACGCATGACGAGTACCCTACGCTCGCGCCTGTCTCTTCCGCTTCTATACTGCTTACCGGTCGCAGCTTCACTTTCAACTTCGTCCCATGTGATCTCGTCCGGCTTCATTGTTGCCCGCCAATGCAAGGTACCGACGAGCATCTTCAACGCCTTGTCAACCTTCCATTTACGTGCGCGCAAGTATCGGCACAAGCACGAGTCATCCACAAACGCGCGTAGCGCCGCGGTTCCGAGCAACTCCGGATCCTTCTTCGCCGCCTCGTTCAGCGCGTCTCTAAGTTGACGCAGCTTTGCGTCATCTTCCGTCGTCATCGTGATCTCCTTGCCGCTCTTGGTGCGCTCGATGCGCTCCGGTCCGGCATTCGGTATCTCCACCTTAACCTTCGCTGCTGCGGCCCGTCGCTTCGCCTTACCGAAGACCGCATCCCGCGCATCTTTAGCATCCAAACCAGCGACCCAACGCCAAAAGGCGCTGAATAAATACAACATGAACAGCAAGACGAACGGACTCGCCAGCACAAACTTTGTCAAGGCGTCGTCGTCCATCGCCCACGCCTTGTACCTCGCGTTCCTCGCGATCCACTTCGGAAGGCTCTTCCTGAACGCCCGCACCTCTGGTCGTTTCACCAGAATCTTTTTATACGTCTTAAACCCCGCCGCGATCTCTCCCTCGATCGCCGCGACGCGTTTCGAGCCGATGATCTTATTCGCGTGTCGTTTAAGCGTCTCGAGCGTCTTCACGATGACGCCACCGCGGACGGACGTCGATCTCTTATCGCCGCGCGCCATGATTCACGTTTCGTTTAAATACTCCGATTCGACGCGTCGATCGAGACGACCCAACGAAGCGACGAAGCGACGACGTGTGATGCTCTCGTTCATCTTGTTTTGAAAACGAACAACGACAACAACCTCCAGTCGGCCTCTTTCCACGGCTCGCGCGCACAAAGTCGACTACCGACTCTCGTAGGGTGGAAGTTGCGATGGAGATACCGTCACCGACGATCGCTGCGCTCGACGCCGCGCGGTTTGCGTCGTGGTACGCGAGTTTCGGCGCGCACACGTTCGAGACGAGACTCGTGCGAGTACCGGCGGCGTTCGTTCGGTATGCGCTCTCTGACGGTGTCGTCGCGGGCGAGATGAACGCGGCGCTTCCGTTGCGGGTAGAGCGGGACGCGTTCGATGCGGCGGAGAGCGCGGAGAGGTTCGCGGATGCGAACGAGGAGGAGGCGACGGACGAAGAGGCGAGGCAGGCTTTTGCTGAGTTTGAGCGAGACGTGGCCAGCGCGATTGAAGAGTTGAAAGGGGAAGTGGCGCCGAAGTTTGCGTGGAGTGCACCGAAGGATGCAGTGTGGGTGAGCGCGGGAAACACGATGAAATGTCGTAACGTGGATGAGGTGGTGATGTTGTTGAAATCGAGCGATTCGGTGGCGCATGACTTGACAGAGGCTTACCGGGCGTGCCAAGACTACTCGAATCATGGCGAAGAAGGTGAGAGCGAGGAAGAACGAGCGGTTCGGCAGCACGAGACGACGGTGTTAGCACTTCGCGAATGGTACGATCTCAATCCGAGCATGGAGTTTCGGTGCTTTGTGAAGAACAAGAATTTGATTGGGATTTCGCAACGGCACGTGAATGATTTTTACGACTTTTTATTTAGGGACAAGGATAGTATTGAGGACGCCATCGCCATCTTCTGGGAGGCAAACATTTCTGGGTCATCTTGGCACGACGAACAGGTGGATTACGTCTTCGACGTGTACGTCACTCCGAAGACGAAAAAGGTGAAAATTGTCGATTTCAATGTATGGGGAGGGACGACACTACCGTTGCTCTTTGAATGGCACGAACTCGAAGCGATGGAGGCTGGTTCAGCCGTCGCCGATGGAGACGACGCTTGCGGGTACGCTGATAACATTGAATTCCGCATCATCGAGTCTCAAGGACACATCCGACCGGGCTTACAACTCGGCGTGCCGTTTGACTTGTACGACACGACGCAAGGCAGCGCCATCGCTGAGTTTTTGCAGGAACAGAGACGTCAACAGGAGGGACAATAGATGTTTGAAGACATTTTAGCCGTTAGCACGCGCGCTCTGCGCAGAATATCAACAGTAATAATACACGTTATTGGTTAGACGAATCTCACGGCGTAGCCTCGACGACGACGAGCAAACCGAGCAACGCTCTTTGAGACTTGACGACGCGTAAACCGGATTGATCGATCAACGACTCGACGTCTTGGTTCCAAACGCAGCCTTTCGCCATCGTCTTTACTGGCTGCGACGTCAAATCTTGGTACGCACCGAGAGGACCAATGTCGCTCTTGCTATGTTCTATGAGCACGGCGCGGCCGCTCTTCCTAAGCACGCGCCTCACCTCCTTCAGCGCCGCGACTGGATCCTCTATCACACACAAACTAAACGTATCGAACACGAAATCAAACGATTCATCCTCAAACGGCAGCGCCGTCGCGTCAGCCTCGACGAAACGCGCGTTTTCGCTAAAATTCAGCTCGGCCGCTCTCGACTTTGCTTGCGCCAACATCCCCGGCGACAAATCAATCGCCGTGAACGTCTCCACGTTGGACAAATCGTACGCCGGAAGGTTCAAACCAGTCCCAACCGCGAGCTCCAACACGTCACCAGACGCACTCCTCAACGCTATTGCTCGCATTTCATCCAATCCCAAAGCCTTGGCAGCGGCGCCTCCGTCCAAGTCGTCGTACGTGCTCGCGTACCCATCGTACGCCTCCCGCACCTCCGTCGTCCCGCGTCCGCCCTCCCTGGCGCTCACCGCGCGCGTCATTGACGCCACCGTGCACGCGATACCAAAATTCACGACGTCTCGTCGGTTGACGACGAATGAGGCGGCGTTCAACCGAAAAGCGTCTTCGTCAGCCGCATCGACGTCCCTCGTCGCGCACACCCGTCGCGTCGAACGTCGACGTCGAACCACCGCGCTCCCGCACCCTAAATCTCGTCGAGGCCATTCTTTACACGTCAACCGATCGCCCGATGCGAGACGCGCGTCGACGCGCACCGCGGTCGTTCGCGTCGTCGTTGCCATCGTTCGCGTGTAGCACCTTTTTGTGGCGTGTGCCACCTCACTTGACGTCGCCCGTTCGTTCGACGACCCGACGCGACCCGACGCGAACACTCGCGAAAGGTGGTCGCCATGTCTAGTGTGCGACGCGACCGACCCGCCACTGGGGCGTTCGCGCGCCGTCGCGTGGCCGTCGCGTTCGCCTGCGTGATGACGGCGGCGTCTCTCTGCTGCGCGCCCGCGCGCGCGTACCCGTACTACAACGCCCACGCGTGCGGCGACACCGCGCACCCGACGCGGTCCGAGGGCGATCACGGATACAACGGCCAAACGGACGACATCACACTTGCGTTGTATTGGTCAGCGTGGGACGGGTCGGAGACGCCACAGGCTTGGGAGAGTAATAACCAGAGGCGTATGCCCGAGACGTGGAAAACCAACTCGGCGGGTGATGAATATAAGCCCGGAACGCGGTTGACGCTCGTCGTGGATTTGAGTGGCTTGGATGCGGATGACGCAGTGGCGATGGTGCTCGTCACGGCGTCGGCAGGGGAGTTCGAGGATGTCGGGATGCACGAGGACCACGACGCCGAGGCGGGCGGAACGGCGTTGAAATGCAACGGCTTGAGGCTCAATCCGTCGCACATGGCGAATAGACATATGTTGCTGTGGAAAGCACCGACGACGGCGGTGCCGGTGACGTTTCGGGTCACGTCAGCGGCGGGTCATCGGAAGAACTTCAATAAGAATCATATGTTTGCGTCAGCGAATGGCGCGTTGTTGGAGCCGAATCACGCAAACAGAACGGATGCGCCTTCGACAGAGCCGACGCACGATGATTCAACAGTCATTGGTGACTCTAGCAAGAGGATTTCACAGTCGTCGAGCAATAGGGCTTTTGCAGCGCACGGTGCGCTCATGTTTTTAGGTATTTGGATGTTTATGCCCGGCGCGGTGGTTTGGTCTCGATTCGGCCGACCGGGTCCAGGTGATAAGCCATCAGCGCTGTGGCTCTCGTGGCATAAAAACCTCATGATTGCGGCGACGATTCTTGTGATTGTCGCCGCCATCGTCGCCTACGCAGATGTCGCGAAACTTGGCGCCGAGCACTACGACGGAGCACACGGCAAGCTCGGTTTGGCGGTGATCATCATCATTCTTATTCAACCCGTGAACGGATTCCTCCGTCCGGGTAACCCAGCCGAGGGCTTGCCCAAGTCAACCAAACGTGTCAACTGGGAACGATTCCACAAATCGACCGGCTATCTCGTCCTATTTCTTGGTTTCATCGCCGTCGTCACCGGAATCGACGCGCTCGCCGAGAAGGACGCCGGCTTTCCGGGCGGCTACGCTCTCGTGCTCTTCATCCTCTACGTCCTCCTCTTCGTCGCCGTTCTGGGCATTCATCTCCTCAGAACCCGACGACAAGACACCACCGCAGCCTTTACCAACCGCGCTCGGTTCATAGAACTCCCGACCACTGCGACGCCGCAGTCCACGGGCTCCGTTCCTCTGAGTTCCGTCCCGTGAGTTCAAAAGCCACCATTCCCCATCCCCACGCGTAGCTCTTCAAGTCACGTTCGTCGTCTTAAATTTGTAGTATTTAAAATCGAAGGACGCGCGCAGTGGATTTGATTACTCGACGACACTTTCGTCCATCTTCTGTCTCTTCTCGCGACCATGAAAAAGCGCCCGCCACATCAGAAAATATCATGTACTGTTTACCCATATATAATTCGTTTCGAGATTCGACCTCTCTCACACACACGCATAAGCGACGAGTCAAAACTCAAAAACAACTACCACCTCGGGGGACCAACTGCTGACTAGGTCAGCTCTCCTGTCCTCGTAACGACCGCGCCCGCGCACGCGCGCGCCCGACGTCGTCACTCACCACCCGCCGGACGCACGCGTCACATTCGCGCGCGAGCGATTGATTGACGACTTGAACGACTCGAACCGACGGAGAGAGCAATGGCGACGCACGTGTGCGCGACGCACGCGCGAACAATCGGGAATGCGCGATCGGTGACCCGCAATTCCGCGCAAACGCAACGAACGACGACGACCAAACGGGCGGCGTTCGACGCAAAGCGCGGGGATGAGATGAAAGCGTCTTCGTTCGATGCGACGCGGGTTGAATCTCTGGCGACGTGCGCGAGACTTGCGGTCGAGGCGTCTGGTAAGGCGAAGCGAGGTGAGCTCGCGATCACTCGAGCGGGCGGCGACGCGCCGGTGGTGCGATCGGCGGCGAGTGACGTGTTGGCCAACTGGAAGGGGGCCAAGTTGAAGCCGTTGGGGTATTCTGTCCTCTCCGGTTTGTTACTTTGGTTGATTCCGGCTCCGGCTGGCGTGACGACGCAGGCGTGGCATTTGCTAGCCGTCTTCGTCGCGACGATCGTGGGCATCATTACCAACCCGCTTCCACTCGGTGCGGTGGCGATGATCGGCCTCGGCGTGTCCATGACGACGGGTCTTCTGCCGTTCAGCGCCGCGTTCAGCGCCTTCTCGAGCGAGATTCCGTGGTTGATTGCGCTCGCCTTCTTCCTCGCACGCGGTTTCATCAAGACTGGTCTCGGTAACCGCATCGCATACAAGATTGTGAGCCTCTTCGGCAAGTCCACGCTCGGATTGACCTATTCTCTCGTCTTCTCCGAAGCGCTCCTCGCGCCGGCCATTCCGTCCCTCGCGGCTCGCGCGGGTGGTATCTTCTTGCCGCTTGCCAAGGCACTCTGCGTTGCGTGTGGCTCTGATCCGGCCAATGGAACCGAAAAGAAGATGGGTGCGTACGTCATGACCACCGTCTTCCAAACTTCCACCATTTCCTCCGGTATGTTCATCACCGCCATGGCGGCGAACCCGTTGAGCGTCAACTTGGCGGCTTCCATCACCGGTATCACTATCACCTGGGCGCAGTGGGCCATTGGCGCCGCGCTTCCAGGCTTGGTGTGCTTGCTCGCCACCCCGCTCATCTTGTACGTCTTGTACCCGCCGGAAGTCAAGGACTCTCCGGAAGCTCCGGCCAAGGCTCGCGAAGAACTCGAAAAACTCGGGCCGATGTCTCTCGATGAAAAGATTATGGCTGCCGCTCTCTCTTTGACCGTCGGCTTGTGGATCTTCGGATCCAAGTTTGGCGTTGGATCCGTTGCCGCCGCGCTCAACGGCTTGGCCATCCTCCTTGTCTCTGGTGTCATCACTTGGAAGGAATGCCTCGCTGAGGGTCCGGCCTGGGATACCCTCGTATGGTTCGCCGCTCTCATCGCCATGGCTGGCTACCTGAACAAATACGGCTTGATTCCGGCCTTCTCCGCTGGCGTAGTCAACGTTGTCTCTGGCCTCGGCTTGGCTTGGCAACCGGCGTTTGTCATCGTGACGCTCGTCTACTTCTACTCCCACTACCTCTTCGCGTCTGGTGCGGCGCACATTGGTGCCATGTACAGCGCCTTCTTGTCCGTGCTCATCGCCTGCGGCGCTCCGCCGCTCGTGTCCGCGCTCACTCTCGGTATCCTTTCCAACGTTATGGGTTGCACCACGCACTACGGTATCGGTTCCGCCCCGCCGTTCTTCGGCGCCAACTACGTTCCGCTCGGGACCTGGTGGCGTATCGGCTTTGGCATGTCCATCTTCTACATTTTGACCTTCCTCGGCGTCGGTTTCCCGTGGTGGAAGATTCTCGGCTACTGGTAAACGCGCTGACGCGTCAGTGCACAACTCTTTTGACCGCGACACCACACGTTCGGTAAACGCATGAGTTGCTGATAAGTACTTCGAATCGTTTTCTCTTGTTTGCACTCGTATTTAATAACAAAATCCTACTCATGTGATGATGACGAAGTTGGCGTGTTCCGTGGCTACGTCTTTCAAACTCAACTTCTGCGATAAAACTCCAAATCAGCAGCTTCCGTGCTCGCGTCTCGAGTGATGGTTGCAAAACTGTTACGACTGCGAAGACCCGCCGCCACGTCCGCATCGCTCGCACCGTCCGGGACGACAGAGAAGACTGCGTACAACCGCCCCGCGTACACGGTGATGGAGGCGAAAATGTGTCCAAAAAAGCCAACCAAATCGTAATCGACGTACAGTTGCCCGTCGACGTCTCTGTCGTTCACGACGAAAGAATCCGCAGCGATAATGGCGTCTTGCAGATTGTAATCGCTCAACGCGAGATCACTGATGATTGCCTCTCTATCATCCTTGAGCTTGGCGTACCCCGGAAGCGTGACGCAGTACACATTCGCCCCCTTGACCGACTTGGACTTCCACCTATTATCCGTCCCATTCGTCGACTTTTCCACCTTATTCACGGTATCCTGCTCCCATCCCGAAGGGATTTCGTAGAAGTACTTAAACTTGTCAAAGTTGTTCTCGTTCCCGCCGTACCCGCCGTACGAGCTCGAAGACGTCGCCTCTCCGTAAAACCGCATCCATCCGTTGTCGATGGGCTGTGGGTTTACGATCCCTTCCGCCCGCGCTATCTCGCCCTTTGTCATCAACATCGCCGCCATCGCGCTCATCGCTAACATCGCTTCACGGCGGTCAATCGTCGGTCGGTTCTCTTCAAAGTTTGACGAGGAGGACGATCTCGCCGTGACGATACCCACGCGCGCACTGCGCCCGCGTCGTCGTCGCGCGTTTTCATCGCGATGTACCGCCCTGGGGCGCGTCATTGCGTTCGTCACCGCGCGCATCGTCGTCGCGCGCATCATTCTTCCGTCTTCGTCGTCCTTCTTCCCGCGTTCGAGTGTGAGGATTCTAGCGTCAACAAACGTTGCGCCCAGTCAGTGAGGTCGGTCGGGGGCCGCGGGTTTGGTTTGAGGGAAGGGTTGCGTTGGTGAGACAATGAGAAAATGTTATAACTCGGTATTGTACGAGAGTGATTTTTGTATCGCTACGCAGGCGCTAGAACATGAAAACATTTAGTTGAGCGACTTGTCCGTGTTGGAGGAACCGTCGGAACCAGCCAAGACGGCGCCGTCCAAGTAGGCGTCGGCCAATTGAACGCGCTTGATGTTTTCTTGCTCGTTTTCGATAGCCTTACCGTACGCCAAGAGCACTTCGAGGGACATGGGCGGCGGTTCGAAGACGACTTCTTCACCCTTGCGCGGGTTGACGAGGCGCTTGCCGAGGGCTTCGTAGCCGACGTCGAGGATGAAGTCGCGAACCTTGTCGTCGTAGACGCGGGCTCGGAGGGCACCGAAGAAATCGATGGATTGACCGTCGAAGGTGGCGACGAGGGTTTCAACGTCTTCCCTGGAGACACCGTCCGCCATGAAGATACCGTGGGCAATGCCGACACGGTCTTCAAAGGTCGGGGACCAGTAGAACTTTTCCATACGGCCGTCACGGACGAGCGGGGCGTACAAGGTGGAGAAATCGTTACCGGTGGCGACAATCGGCACACGCGGGATTTCGATAACTTCGTATTGGCCCGGAAGCTGAACGTTCGTGGGGTTATCCGCGATGTTCATGAGCGTGGCGTTAACCATTTGGTTGTTAACGGTGTATTGGGTGGTACCACCCATACGACCGGCGCCGGCGTCGAGATCGTTGATGAACAAGCAGGACATCTTACCCTTCTTGACAATGTCGGACGCCTCACGGTAACGTTGACGCACGAGCTTGGCCGGCTCACCGGCGTTACCGGATTCGAGCTCACCAGCAGACATGACAATCGGGGCAATACCGAGCTTCTTGAAGATCAAGTCAGACTGGAAAGTCTTACCTTGACCCTTACCACCCCACACGCCGAGAATGAGCGGCACCTTGATCTTCGGCAATTCCATGTAGTTCTTGGCAATGTGCACAACCATCTTATCCATGAAGGACGGGGAGATGTAGAAGTTCTCCGTGGTGATGTTGTCGTGTTGGGAGTACGTCTTCATACCCGCGGACAAGTAATCAGTGGAGGACATGGTGGCGTTGTGGGTACCGCCGAGGCCGGCCGCGCCTTGAAACTTCGAGTCAACCATGCCGCGGCCGCGGGTGATGTCTTGCTGGTCGTCAGAGATGTCTTCATCCATTCCCTTCCAGCGGGACATTTCAACCTTGGAGCCGTTGGAGACGGAGGAAACGCGGGCACCGAGGAAGGTCTTCGGCGCGATGGCGCGCTTCGTCGTAACGTTGGCCTGCTCAAAGACAAAACAAAGGGTCGGATCATCGGGTCAGTCGATCCGTTTTTTCGTCATCGTAAGACGTCATCACCTCATCCACGTCGGATGAGGCGATCGACACCCGAAAAATCCAAAGAAAAAAAACACGCGTTATAAAAAACAAACGGGTACGAATGGCAATATAATAACCAAATCGTAACCCTATACAGAAGAAAAATATTGTTTCCCCAGGGGTGGGTGGGCGCGAAACAACCGACGGACGTGGAGCGGACCCCCGACGACCTGTGGACGGGGATCCCAACGACGGACGACGGACGACGGACGACGGACGACGGAACGGAACGGACGATCGGGAACGGAACAAAAAACAAGTCTTTATTCTTCATCCGTCGTCGTCGTTCGGTACGTGCGCGCGCGTCGCGAAGGGGATGGCTCGTCGGCTTCGTCGCGCGACCCCCTTCTTCCGAGCGCGTCCCCGCGCTTCGATTTCCATCCACACCGCGGGTCGACGCGCGCGCGCGCGCCACCGCTCGACCGCCCGCGAGCGAATGGAAGAATGGAAGATTTCTTTCGCGTCGTCCGTCGTCGCGTTTCGCTCCGTATCACCCTCCCGGTGGCGACGCGGAGGAGGTTCGCACGCACCTTGACGCCGCATCGCGGCTGCACGATCGTGGACATTGGTGCGAGTTTTCGTATAGGTGTCGCAGTGTGTCGCCCGCCCCGGGGCGCCGCGACGGGTCGGGTCGGGTCCAGAGCTCCACGTCGGACGCGCGCGTTTTTCGTTTGGGCACGTGTCCTCGTAAATTTACTCGTCGATTCTTGAGTGAATACCCACATGTCCGTCCAATCGAACCCATCATCGATCGGGCCACCGGATCGATGCGAGTTTTGTTTCGAAACAAACCGTGAGAAAGAGATGGAGAGACAAGGGGGGGTGTGGTGGTGGTGTACCCCTCCCTTTGCGTTTCATTTCCACACCCGGGTGTTGTTCGTTCGTTTCGTTTCGTTCGTCTCGTTCGTCTCGTCGTCCGAGGGGGTGGTCGGTTGAACGGGAAACGTGCGACGTGGCGAGTTTTTTTTTGTACGACGTGAATTCAATCGATCGCGCGTCGTCGCTCGGAACGGATTTTGGGCGTGCCGACGGCAGTGAGTGTCGACGACGAACCCGGATCGGATCGGATCGGATCGGGTCTGGGAATTCAATCGCGCGCGACACTTTCGATTTGACCATGAAACGCTTGTTCGGGGCGCCGAAACGGACGGCGAACGCGGCGACGGCTGGGAAAACGCTCACAGATGCCGCGGCTTCGCTGGAGACGCGAACGAACGCGATCGATGAGAAGATCCGGGCGTTGGATCGAGATCTGGCGAAACACAGAGAGGCGATCAAACGGGCGAGATCTGGACCGGCGCAGGAGGCGGCGAAACGGCGGGCGCTGGTGGTTTTGAAACAGAGGAAAATGTACGAGTCGCAACGAGAGCAACTGTACGGGCAGCGTTTCAACGTGGAGCAAGTGGCGTTCGCGAGCGAGCAAGCCAAGGATACGGTGGAGACGGTGCGGGCGATGCAGAGCGCGTCGAAGGAGTTGAAGACGGCGTTCAAGGCGAAGGAGTTTGATCTGAACGCGATCGATGCGTTGAATGATGATATGGCGGACCTTTTGGATCTCGGCGACGAGATTCAAGAGACGCTCGGACGGTCGTACAACGTTCCGGATGGTTTGGACGAGGATGACTTGTTGGAGGAGCTCGACGCGTTGGAGCTGGACATGTTGGAAGAAGAGTCGGAGCTCGCGGGTGGAGTGCCGAGTTATCTGCAGGATGAACCGCTTCCAGAGGCTCCCGAAGAGGAACCCGTCGTGCTCCCAGAGGCGGGCGCGGCGACGCGACCAGTCGAGAGCGCGGAAGCGGCGCCAGCCGTTCGAGACACGGCTTAGAATGTAGAAAACAATCGTGTGTTCATTCGTTGTAATTTCCTAATCAGTACTTCTACTTGCTACTTGCTACTTGCGTTCGCGACTGCTGACCGAGCGCTCTAAAGCCATTTTACGTTCCGAATGCGGCTCAACCGTGGTGTCATTTCCCGACGCTAAAAGTGTGTTCATTAGCGCGTTTCCAGAGAAGGATCGAACACTCGAGCCATTGCGGGCTCACGATGCGAATGTTGCCGCGTTTGATCGCTTCTTTGACCTTGTCCGTCGTGCGCGCCGCGGCGACGACGTGCGTCGTTTCTTCAGTCAACGTGGGAGAACACTTTGCGCCAAAGTCCTCCGCCAGCGTCCACAACGGATGGTTCGTCGGATCTGTGTGTATCGGAAACACGCGACTAAAGACGATGTTCACACCCGCGAGTACGTCTTTTCGGTGTTCTTGTAGAATGTCTGCTACGCTCGGCGGACGATTCAACGCGTCGTATCGATCAAAATAATCCTTGTGCACAGATGTGAGCACCTTCATCGCCGTCGCCAACATGCCCTCTTCCGCGCACTCATCTTGACCCACATCCAGCAGGGATAATCCGGGTAAACCAAATTGCTTTCTCGCGTTCGGAAAGAATAAGTATCTCTCGCACGTGATGAGGTTTCTTCTGTGCGACGCCCAGACGCTCACCGTGTCGTCGAAAATCAGGCACGCGTCCGCGATACCTTCCAATGTGCCGTTGAGGCTCTTCTCGCTCGGAGCTATCAAAATCCCATCCTCCATCTCACCGAGTCCTCTAATTTCGCCGTTGATCCAGCGCCTCTTCGGGTCGAGGAGAGCGGCCATCTGATCGGCGTACAGTTGCGAGCCCATTGTGTTGATGTGAAGCTCAAACAATTCAGACGCCTTTTCGAGAAACAATCTCACGCCGGGTCGCAACTTTGTGAGGAGGTCCATGTGTTCCAGATGGAACACACTTCGCGCGAGAGGATTGTTCGTTTTAGCCGCGCGAGCGACGTCGGCATCGAGTAAACGCATGGCGTTGATGAGTGTACTCGCGTTTTGGCGCAAATCTCGCACCAAAACTGTGTTGAGTAACGTGTGGTCGAGATCGAGCACCAGCGGAAGCTTTCGGACCTCGAGGAGACGTTTTAGTTTGGCGTCGAGGCATTTAGAATCATTGGCGAGTTTTTGTGGCGGCGATATCGGCGTTCGCTTTCTGAACTGAGGCGAGTTGATGTTGTTCAGCACCTCAGCCGAGACGTCTTGAACGCGAGTGAGGGACTCGAGGGTGTCAAACTCGCCACCACCCATGAGGTCGTGACTCGTCGCGTCGGGTTTCGCTTTCTTGAACGTTGGCGACGCCAGTCCATCCTCGTCATTCTCTTTCGCGGTAAAGTCATCCTGCGGCAATAACTCCACCAGTCGCGGCGCGATTTCACCCTCCTCTGGTTCCGACTCGGATTCCTCCTCCTCTTCTTCATCCGACGAAGACGGTTTTTCCGTCGGCGTCGGCACCACAATCGGATCCGCCTCCCGCAACGATATTCTCATCTTCTTCGCACGAGACACCATGGCCTCTGGCGGGGGCGCCCCCGCGGGCGGTTTCGGCGGTTTCGGCGGCGGCGGTTTCGGCGGTTTCGGCGGCGGTGGTTTCGGCGGTTTCGGCGGCGGTGGTTTCGGCGGCGGTATCTTCACCTCCCCTGCCTCCATCTCCTCTCGTTCGGCCTCCACCGCCGCTTCCAGGCTCGCAATCACCCCCGCGAGCTCCGACGACGTCGGTAGTTTCGGTTTCGGCGGCGGCGGCGGCGCCGTCCTATTCGCCCCGCGTCCGAGACTCAGCGCCGAAGCGCTCGCCGGCGCTCTCGCCGGGGGCGGCGGCGGCACCACCCGTCCAGACGCCGTCGTCGGCGAGATCACCCCCATCGGTGCAAAGATTCTCGACGACGGCACCGTCGCCGTCGGCACCAGCGGCGGCGGCGGCGGCGGTCCACCGCGATCTCTCCCACGTCCACGTCCACGTCCATCCCGTTCGCTGTTCGTCAACGACGACGCGTCCCCTTCGCCTTCACCACCGACCCTCGCCGGCATATTCACACGTGCGTGCGCGCGCGCGCTTCACCCTTCCTTCTCCACCATCGCTCGCTCGCTCGCCGTCGTCGTCGTCGACGGCTCTCTCTCTCTCGGTACGCGCGCGAGCGTGTTTGAGGAGCGCGGATGGATGGATGGATGGATGGTTCGTCATACCTGCACACGCGTCATACCGGTACGCGATCGTTGAGTGCGTGCGTGCGTGAGCGAGACGACGATCGCGGAAACTGCGGGCGTACGTGCCATGAGCGAGCGCGTCGTGGGAACGGATGCGGCGACGATCGCGAACGCGCGAGTGTTGATGGTTGGTGCCGGCGGCATCGGGTGTGAACTGCTCAAGACGCTCGTCTTGTCTGGGTTTGAGCGAATCACCGCGATCGATTTGGACACGATTGACGTGTCAAATTTGAACAGACAGTTTTTGTTTCGAAAGCGACACGTGGGGATGTCGAAGAGCGAGGTGGCGAAGGAGTCGGTGTTGAAGTTTAAACCAGGAGCTCGAGTGGAGGCGTTGCGAGCGAACGTCAAGGAGACGCGGTTTTCGGTGGATTATTTTAAAGGGTTTGATGTGGTGTTGAACGGGTTGGATAACCTCGAGGCGAGGAGGCACGTGAATAGGTTGTGTCTCGCGGCGGAGGTTCCGCTGGTGGAGAGCGGGACGACTGGATATTTGGGACAGGTGACGGTGCACGCGAGAGGAAAGTGCGCGTGTTTCGAGTGCACGGAGAAACCGACGCCGAAGAGCTATCCGATTTGTACGCTGAGAGATACCCCGGATAAACCGATTCACTGCATTGTGTACGCAAAGGAGTTGCTGTTTTCCAAGCTCTTTGGCGATGCGAGCGTGCAGAGTGATCTCGATGAGGAGGACGCAGTGGAAGCGGGGGCGTTCCGGCGCCGAGAGGGCGAGAACAGCGGAGACTTTGCCAAGCGCGTCTTTGCGTACGTCTTCGGGGCAAAGATTGAGGCTCTGTTACAAAAGGAAGATATGTGGACGACGCGGGCGAAACCGAAATCCATCTCCATGGAAGATGTTGGTTTGGATCAAGAGTTCACCGTGAATGACGCTGCGTCGAAGAGCGCGCGAAGGGTGCATGGTTTGACAAATGTTCAAACCGTTTGGACGGAGAGCGAGTGCGCCAAGGTGTTCGTCAGCGCCACCGCGCGACTTTTAGACAGAGGCTCTCCGCAAGATTTCGATAAGGATGACGACGACGCGATGGATTTCGTCACCGCCGTGAGTAACTTGCGATCCGCCAATTACGGCATTGCGCCGCAAAGTTTATTCGACGCCAAGGGCATGGCTGGGAACATCATCCACGCTGTCGCGACGACGAACGCCATCGTATCGGGATTGATCGTCCTCGAGGCTATTAAGATTTTACACAATCGAATGGACAAGACGCGGTACACGTACGTCTTGCAGCACCCGGCGAATGGTCGCTTGCTCCAACCGGTGGGCGTGGAGGAACCAAATCCAAAGTGCGTCGTTTGCGGCAACGCACGCGTAAACTTGACGTGCGATACGAGCAAGTTTACGCAAGGTGATCTCATCGCCAAGGTGTTAAAGAAACGGCTTTGCGTCAACCTTCCGTCGGTGCAGATGGGAGAAGTAATACTTCACGAAGAAGGGGATGATTTAGACGAGGATGAGGTGGAGGAGTACGAGGCGCTCGGAAGACGCGTTTTAAACGCGCTTCCCGGCGGCGGCGTGAAACACGGCTCCATCCTCATGGTTGAGGACTTCTCTCAAGATATGAAGTTTGAACTCATGATTAGCCATAGAGAAGACTGGGACGAGGAGAAGCAGCCCGAAGGTTTCGTCGTTTCGGGAGAAGACGTCAAGCCGAAGGAATCAAAGCCTAAGGAATTGGCACCCGCCGCCGCCGTAGTCGCCACCGATGACGACGACATGCTCATCGTCGATGAAGGCATCGACGTCATCGCTGATAACGGCAAACGCAAACGCGCCGATGACGAGGCATCCGGCGCCGACGATGATTCTGCGAAGGAGGCGAGGGTCGACTAAATGACGATGAATGACGAAATTGTAAAATACACGCACTCCCACGCTAATTCATAAAGTAAACCTATCGCTCTACCGTGCATGAACAATGGAAAATAATAAAGGATAGTAATAAAATCACGGATAACTCGCGTTGGCCTCATCCGCCTCGCGCCTATACTCATCCTCGCACAGCGACTCGTATTCGCTCCCCGACAACAATTCGCCCGCCGCGTCCGCCGCTGCCTCCATCTCAAACAACCACGCCTCGGGCCCTCTGATGTACCGGTACGGATCCTTCAAAGCCTCAATGTTATACCTCACGACAGTTCCACTAAACGGCGCCGATACCTCTCGCGTCCCGCTCGAATTCGCCCACTTTGCGTGATACAACTCGTCCCCGGCGGTGCGCTCGAATCCTGTCCAGCGAATGTGCGCCACCGTTTCCCCTCTCTTCACCTCCACCCCCGTCGCCGCCACCGGTTCCATCCGTTCCGCGTCACCGATGAGATCAAACGCGCGATCGCTCAGCGCCACCGCATACGTCGCCCGCGCTCTCGATCCATCCGCGCCGTGCGCGTGTGTCTTGGTCACAACCTCGTGACTCTTCGTATACCGCTTCGGCGCGTCGCCGCCCTCACCGTCGCAACACGACGACGAAAACGCCCGGGGCGCGGTGGACGTCCCCGGGCGAAACCACGCGGACGCCCACGTTCGCGCTGATGCGAGTTTAACCGCCCGTCGCATCCTCGCGTGCGGCCTTTTGACGACTGCAGTGGGGGGCCTCTGGGCTTGCGTCACAACGTCGACGTCATACGGTCCATCGACGACGATGCGTCGCGCGCGCCCGCGGGTGAATCACCGCGCGCGAGACTTTTACTATTTCGGCGACGACGACGACGCGAGCGGGAAACGAAAGAGAAATCGTCGTGGGTTCGCGTCGTGGCTGACTCACGAGAGGTTCGTTAAGACTGGCATCTTGTTAGTCACCATCGTCCTCGTTCTCGTCTTTGGTCCGTGGCGAAGCAATTCGGAACGCACGGAAGAAGCGAGTCGAACGACGGCAAGCGAGGCGTTCTGTGGACGAACGGACCCGTTGGTGTGCGCGCACGGTGGGGACGTTCGTGGGGTCGATGAGTTGGCCAACTCGGCGACGACGTTGACGCGAGCTATTCGTGAAGGACAGACGTGCGTCGAGATCGACGTCGCGAGGACGTCCGATGGGGCGTTGGTGTCGATGCATGGGAGAGATGTAGTCAGGTTCACCAAGGGGGCGATCCAAGACGCGGGTGAGGTGGCGCTCGCGGAGTTGGAGATGTGGAATTCAGAGGGCGAAAACGAGGCGTTGGATTTCGAGCGAGCGTTGAAGCTCGTCGTAGGGCGTGGGTTGAGGCAAATCACGGTGGATTTCAAAGAAAACCCGCCCTTAGGGAAATACGGGCTCGCGGAGCGCGTGTTAGAGGTGGCGACAAAGCTGTCGTGCGATGAGTGCCTTTTCTGGGGCAAGGACGACGACACGATTAGAGACGCGATTCGATTCGGCGCGCGACGTGTTGGATACGTCGTCGGTAACTTTAGTAATGCTATGCTCGCCAAGGGCTACGATAAAGTGATAGCCGGGCGAGTCAAGGGTGCGCAAGCGATCGCTGTGCAGAGTGAGATGACGAACACGGCGCTGATTCGTACGGCTAGACGCCACAAACTCGCCGTGCACGTCTGGACGGTGAACGACGAAACACAAATGCGACGCATCGTCAATCTCGGCGTGGACGGAATTGTGACGGATCAACCAAAGTTGTTACAGAGCGTTATACAAGAGTTTCGGGCGCAGTGCAAGGATCGCGGTCTGTGACGCTCGCCCGGGGGGCGAGCGCGAATAGTCAACAACAAATTTGTAAAATGTACAACAACGCTAGCACGCTACTCACTTGCCCCCGAACCCGGAAAATCCCATCATTGCCGCCATCTCCGGATCTAACCCTCCCATTTCGGCAAGTTTATCCTCTTCCTCCTTTTTCTTCGCCGCTTTTTTCGCCTTTTCCTTTTCCTTTTTCCTCGCCTTGAGCGTTTCCTCATCCGCCTCGGCGATGGCGAGTCGTTTATTATAATCCACCGGACCACCATTCTTCGCCTCCTCCGCCTTTCGCTTCTTCACCGCCTCAAACTTTGCCTTGACCTGATCCACAGTTGACCGTTCCACCCGCATCGACAAACCTCGAGCCTTCATCTGCTTCTTACCGTTGATGTGGTCCAAATACGCCGCTGAATCGTGCAAAATCACCCCGGTTTCCTTACACTGAAACCCCATCCCCGCCCCGGTCTCGACGTTCACAATCTGTTTCGTCCCCACCCGCGATTCGATGTCTCTCTTGTAATCCCGCGCGATGATGTTATCCATTCTCAAGTCTTCCCGCACGATGATCCCACCCTTATTCCTCGGCGGCGCCCCTGGTTTCTTGCCGCCATTTTCTTCAGCCTTCTCTCTCGCTTCGCGTTCCGCCGCGCGTCGCGCGTACTCGTCTTTATCCCACTTTCGGCGTTGGGTGTTATCGACACCCGCGGCTTTGCTCGACATGATGTCGGACGGTCGGTTCGATCGGGGTGCGACGCGCGCGCGCTGCTTTCACGCGGACGACGAGGTCGGCGGCTTGAGCGAACTGAATGCGTCGCGTTCGAGTACTTATAAATCACGGATTTGGTCGAGGAACATACTTTATAATTTATAAGTCTATGAATTACGTAGGGTTTAGAATTTTTGTTTGTGCGATGTTTAGCGAACAGCGTGACGTCGGATCGGCCGACGCATCGACGGCAGACACGAACACGCGAAATGTCCAGTTTCAGCGAAGCTCCGGCCGGAAACGCCGCCAAGGGTACGTCTCGTGAACCTCGCGTGGTTTCTTTGCTTTGCATTGCGTTTCATTCGTCGCGTGGTGGCACGCGATCTACCGGTTGGGTGGCTGGTACAAGATGAAAGTACACGTATTCCAGTGAGTGGCTGACTGACCGAGTGCCCCCCTGCGCGCGTACGCGCTCCTCATCAACGCAGGCGCTAAGATTTTTAAGACTAAGTGCGCGCAGTGCCACGTCGCGGAGAAGGGCGGTGGACACAAACAAGGTCCGAACCTCGGGGGCTTGTTCGGACGCGTGTCCGGAACCACGGAGGGTTTCTCTTACAGCGCGGCAAACAAGAACAAGGGTGTCACCTGGAACGAATCCACGCTGTACGATTACCTCTTGAACCCGAAAAAGTACATCCCGGGTACAAAGATGGTGTTCGCGGGTCTCAAGAAGCCGGAAGACCGCGCGGATTTGATCGCTTACCTCAAGGACGCGACCAAGTAAGTAAAAGTACTCTGAAGGCGACGCGCTTCGGTTTTATTATCCCGAAGAAGAGAGACGGACGCTTCGGCGGGATCCGTCGTCGTTCGGTGCGCTTTCGCTGCGTATTTTAGATTTTGTTACATTGTGCCACTCATTTGCATCGTTCCCATCTCTCGAGTTCGAGTCGGTCGAGTTCCCTAAACATCAGTCGGGCGCGCAATGGACCCACTTTGGAATGTCAAATGAAACCCTGCGGGAGAAATTGACGATCTCGCCACTGCATTGACGACCACGCGCCGACATCACTCAACCACCGGTATCGCGCGTTCAACGCGACAAAACGCGAGGGTGAAGCGGTTGAAGATACGCATCGATCGAGCGAAGCGAAGCGCGACGGGACGGGACTTGAACGAAGCGACGATCTGTCGTCGAAACGCGAAACGATCCAGAAGAGTGAATTGTTGAAAATTCATTCACCTCTAAAGAGCACCCCGTGACGGAAGTGTTCGAACGGAAAACGACGCGGAGGACGCGAGGGATTTGAGAGGTTGTATTGGTCGATATGTACGGCGGGGATGAGGTGAGCGCGATCGTGCTCGATATGGGAACGCACTCTGTGAAGGCTGGGTATGCCGGACAGGACACGCCGCAACACGTCTTTCCAAGTTCCGTCGGAACGTCGGCAAAGACTGGGGACGTGGAGATGACGGAGGGTGGAAGTTCTTCGACGAGAAACTTCTATGTCGATGGATTGGGGACTCGACGGGATGGGGTCGATGTGGAATCTCCGTTCGGGGATGATGGCGTCGTGGAGGATTGGGAAGCGGTGGAGGCGATTTGGGACCACGCGTTAAAAAAGTGCCTGACGATTCAGACGGATGAGCACCCGGTGCTCATGAGCGAGCCAGTGCATAACACGGAAGCGGCGCGGGAGAAGATGGTGGAGCTGATGTTTGAAAAACACGCGCCGCCGGCGTTGTTTTTGGCTAAGAATCCAGTCTTGAGCTCGTTTGCGGTGGGCAAGGCGACGAGCTTGGTGATTGACATGGGTGGTAAGTGCACCACCGTGTCAGCTGTTCACGACGGATTTGCGTTGCAAAAGTCTGTTGTGCGCTCGCCGTTGGGAGGTGAGGCGCTGACGGACGTGATTTTGAAGTACTTAGAAAAACAGAAGGTTGACGTGCGACCGCGTTACGCGTTCACTAAAAAGGCCAAGGGCGACGGTGAATTCGATGTCAAGGCTGTCAGCCACCCGAAGACGACGGCGTCTTACGCGCTCTTTAAGAGACGCGAGATTGCCGAAGACATTAAGGCTTCTGTGTGCACGCTCAACGAGCAAACGCTCCATTCCTCAGATCACCAAAACATGGCTGGCGTCACTTACGAGCTGCCAGATGGCAACACGATCGAGGTGGGCGTCGAGCGCTTTCAGATTCCGGAGCTCTTGTTCCAGCCGGCTCTTTTGAAGGATCTGGGAGTCAAGGTACCGGGTCTCGATGACGGCAAGCTTAAGGGCATCGAAGAGCTGGTCTTGGAGTGCATCAACAACGCCGACGTCGACGTCCGCAAGGAGCTTTGGGGTAACACGGTTTTGTGTGGTGGTAGTAGCATGTTTACGTCTATGCGCGAACGTTTGGAGAGAGCGTTGTTCGATCACGCCCCGCAAAACGTCAAGACGAAGGTTGTGGCGAGCATGAACAGCGTTGAGCGACGCTTCGCCACATGGATTGGTGGCTCCATTCTCGCCTCCTTGGGTTCGTTCCAGCAGCTTTGGATGAGCAAGCAAGAGTACGAAGAGCACGGGGCCAACTTGATCCAACGCAAATGTCCTTAAAACAACTTTAGCATATAACATTGTGTGTGATTAAAAATCATATCTCTAATTCCTACAGTATTCGAGCCATTCTACATATCCACAATTCGTGCGCTCAGTCAGCACCGTTTCATTCTCTTCATTCGTGCGTCAACCATGCGCTGCTTCTTCACATCGTCATACGCTTTGCGGTACTTGTCGTAATCAATGTCATGGTCGGCTTCGTTTTCAGCTCCGAGATCATCCCAGAGTTTCTTCTTCGCCCCGCCCGTCCCTTCAAGAACGGTTTCAAAGAGGTTGTTAAACTTGCGTCGACGTTCCAACCAAACCTCCATGGATTTCAAGAAGGCATCCTCAATCTTCACACGTTCCGCCTCAGAAATGACGACCCCGTTTTCCTTATCGTCCCGTAACGGCGCCAACTTGACCTCGAGCGCGGCGTTCTCCTCCTCGAGCGCCTTTTTTGCCTTGGATAGCTCCTTTGTTGTCTGCACGTTTTCCAAATCTCTCAGCGTGAGACGCAACGCCTTGACCTCCGCAGAGAGCCCGCGCCCCTCCTCTTGCTTGGCCCGCACCTCCACCTCCATCGCCTTGAGTTCCTCCGCCGACAAGACTTCGTCATCCTGCGGCGGAAAATAAACCTTTTGCTTCCCAGCCTCCTTGACGCCAACCTTTCCCTTTTCCGCCAGCGTATCGAGGTACTTTTGCGCCAACCCCTTCTTCACCCCTCTCGACCCGAGCGCGTCGCCCACGTTCGTCGCGTTGAGCGGTCTATTCATCATTTTGACGTAAGCTAAAACCTCATCCATCGCGCTCGTCCCTCCGAAAACAAACGCCTCCTCGACGAACTCAAAATCAAAATCAAAGGATGTAAAGAAAACGAATCGATTTAGCGTTCTTCACTTCCCCGAACGGATGAATGCGTGAGTAAACCGATCACCGTTTACGTGCTTCTTCAAAACAGACGAAGCAATCAAGAGTCGTCGTCGCGCGTCGTCGGTCGTTAAACGACAACCAGTTCTCGCGCGTCGCACACTATCGCCAGTTTTTGAAAGAAATCTTTTCAGATTCTTGGCACCCCTCGATTTTACACTGGTGACTTCAAAGTAAAGTGTCCGTGTTTGAATTGTGACACCACCCACCGCTCCCCGCGGAACGAACGAGCGAACGATCCGAAACGAACACGTGAAAGGCGAACCGCAGACGGCAGACGCGCGCGCGGGCGAAACGACCGGCGGGTGAAGACGTACGCCGTCAACCTGCGTTTATCGCACCGTTGAACGAGCCCGGACGCGACAGGCGTCGTTGTCATCGTCGTCGAGAAGTCGCCCAGAGTCAAAGGTCGACTTCGGGACGTTGGATTTTAGGACGAAGCGCGCGGTTTTTGGATCGACGAGGGTTGGCGACGGGAAAACGCGGTTGAGATGGCGACGGTGAACCAAGTGGTGGAGCGAGGATGCTCCATGTTGGTGCACTTTGACCGCGCGACGAGCGCGGTCGAGCTCAGGGACGCGTTGGAGAGCGGGAATGCGGAAGAAAAAGCCGAGGCGATGAAGAAGGTGATCTCTCTGTTGCTGAGCGGGGAGCAAATGCCGCAGATCTTCATCACGATTGTGCGGTACGTGCTCCCAAGCGAGGATCACACGGTGCAAAAGCTGTTGCTGTTATACATGGAGATGATTGAAAAGTGCGGACCGGATGGGAAGATTTTACCGGAGATGATTCTGTTGTGTCAAAACTTGCGGAACAATCTCATGCACCCGAACGAGTACTTGCGTGGGTGCACGCTGAGGTTTTTGTGTAGAATCACCGAGCACGATTTGCTCGAGCCGTTGATTCCATCCATCGTGCAGAACCTCGAGCATCGACACTCGTACGTGCGCCGGAACGCTGTGATGGCTATCAACAAGATCTACGACTTGCCGGATGGAGAGCACTTGATCCCAGACGCACCCGAGATCATCGAGTCGTTCCTCATGAGCGGTGAAAACGACCTCGGTACGAAGAGAAACGCGTTTTTGATGCTTTACACGCACGCACAAGATCGCGCGGTGAACTATCTCATGGCGAACCTCGAGGCGGTCGCCGGTTGGGGGGACATTTTGCAAACTGTTGTGTTGGACCTGATTCGCAAGGTATGCCGTTCCGACCCGACGCAAAAGGGCAAGTACATCAAGGTGATCCTGATGTTGCTCAGTACTAACAACGCATCGGTCGTGTATGAATGCGCCAACACGCTCGTCGCGCTTTCGAACGCGCCGACGGCGATCAAGGCTGCCGCAAACTGCTACTGCCAGCTCCTCGTGAACCAGAGCGACAACAACGTCAAGCTCATCGTCCTCGATCGACTCATGGAGCTCAAGAAGGACCACAAGGAACTTTTGCAAAGCATGATCATGGACGTTCTGCGCGCCATCACCTCGCCGAACGTCGATATCAAACGCAAGACTTTGGAGTTTGTTCTCGATTTGATCACTCCGCGCAATATTGAAAGCGTCACCAACATGTTGAAGAGCGAAGTTGTCAAGTCTCAGAGTGACAACTCTCAAGAAAACGGCGAGTATCGTCAAATGCTCGTCCAGGCTATTCACAAGTGCGCTCTCAAGTTCCCAGAGGTTGCTGGATCCGTAATTTACTTGCTCATGGACTTCTTGAGCGACGGCAACAGCGCGAGCGCCGCCGACGTCGCGTACTTTGTGCGAGAAATCGCGTACACAAACAAGCATCTGCGAGCTGGTATCATCGAACACTTGCTCGATCTTTTCTCGACAATTCGCAGTGGGCGCGTCTGCGCTACAGCCCTGTGGATCATCGGGGAGTTCAGCACCACGCAAGAAGAAGTTGAGGCTGCGCTCGACGTCTTGAGGATGAGCATCGGTCGCGCGCCTTTGATCGAAGAAGCGAAGGGAAACAACGACCAGGAGGATGAAGAAGATCATAAGGAGCAGTCCACGCGCGCCGCAGTGCTCGCGGATGGCACGTATGCGACGCAAGCAGCCTTTACTTCGTCGAACGCCGTGTCCATGGTGCCCAACCTCCGCGAGCTTTTGTTGAAGGGAGATTCTTTCTTGGCGGCGGTGATTGCGAGCACGCTCACCAAGCTCGCTTTGCGCTACATGTCCATGGATACTGTCGAGGCGACGAAGAAGAACGCGATGCAGGCTGAGTGCCTATTGTACATTGTCAGCATGCTCCGACTGGGCATGAGCGATACACTCCCGGTTGAAATCGACAAAGATTCCAAGGCTCGCCTCGAGTTGTGCTTCCACGTGATTAGCAATCCGGAAGATTTCAACACGGACATCTGGCTCAAGTCTTGTGGTGAATCCTTCGCCTTGATGATCGAGGATAAGCTCCGCCGCGAGGGTACTGAACTTCAAGGCGATGATGCCAACCCTGCTTCCCAAGCGGACGACTTGATCGATTTCCACCATCTCAAGTCTCGCAAGGGTATGTCCCAGCTTGAAATTGAAGACGCTGTCGCCACTGACTTGGCCAGAGCGACTGGTTTCATGGACTCGAGCAAGAAGGATGGAAAGAGCCTCGATAGGGTAATGCAGCTTTCTGGCTTCAGCGATGCGGTGTATGCGGAAACTTACGTCACAGTGCACCAGTACGATATTACTTTGGACGTCAGCATGACCAACCGAACTGATGAACCGCTTCAAAATGTGTCGCTCGAGCTCTCCACAATGGGTGACTTGAAGCTCGTTGAACGCCCGCAACCGTTTACGCTTCCACCCTTCGGCACGCACAGTCTCCGAGCGAGCATCAAGGTCAGCTCGACTGAGACTGGCGTGATTTTTGGTAACATTGTATATGAGACTGCGCGCTCCGATCGAAACGTGATTGTGTTGAACGATGTTCACATTGACATTATGGATTACATTCTGCCTGCGACGTGCAGCGACACCGCTTTCCGAAGCATGTGGGCTGAGTTTGAGTGGGAGAATAAGGTAGCGGTTAACACGACCATCACGGATGTTCGACAGTTCTTGGATCATATTGTGGCTAGCACAAACATGAAGTGTCTCACCCCGGAAAGCGCGCTCGATGGAGAGTGCGGTTTCCTGGCGGCGAACCTGTACGCCAAGTCCATTTTCGGTGAAGACGCATTGGTTAACGTGTCGGTCGAGAACACCGAAGGTGCAATTAGTGGATACATTCGAATTCGTTCCAAGACTCAAGGTATCGCCTTGAGCCTCGGCGATAAGATCACGTTGAAGCAACAATCTGCATAGACTTTAAATATCATGATAGCGAATAATTTGATTACAGCGCGCAGGGTCATTTAGACGTTATCTTAATCCCCTTTTGGTTTAGCTCCGGAATCCCCGAGTTCCTCGCTTCGTATTCGGGAAACACCAACAGGCAAGCGCCTTCGCATTTCGGCGCGAACCTCACGTAACCGCACACTTTATCGTAGCAAAACTGCACAAAACCCCAGAGTTCCTTGAAACGTTTCTCGCGCTGCGCCAAAGTCTTCCCGTACGCCTTTGGATTGGCCTTGAACGCCTCCCTCTCAGCCGAAGGCGTAAACTCCTTCGGACTTCCATCCAAAATCGGCACGACAAGCGGTTTGTTACCAAAAATCCCAGACTCTTCCAAGTTCCTCTGTGCACTCTCCGCCACGTTTCGTTCCTTGTCGTTCGCCGCGTACACCACGGGTAAAAATTCATCGCCAATCTCCCCAAACTGCCCATTCGTCTGCTCCGGCTCGCAGTGTCGCCAATACACGCGCATCAAAGTTTCGTAACTCAACCTATCCGCGTCGTATTCCACTCTCACCCCGCGTTTGCCATCCATGGTTCCCGGCACCACATCCGTCACGCCGGCGTACTTCAAGTCGACGTACTCTCGCTCTAGAAACGCCTCGTCCCCGGCACCGACGTACATCACCGCCGCGAGCGCGTCGGAAGCGGCCGATACCGACGATACGCCCAGTGCCAGCGCGACAGCGATGCCGCGCAGCGACACACCGTTATCGAAACCCAACGACGTCTCGTCTTCGCCGCGCGGCGAAGGCGACGCGCGGCACCCGCCTAAACTACGACGTTTTTCACGCGGTGGTTTTCGCGCGCGAGTGCGCAACGCGGCGCGCGTCACCGTCGCCGGCGTCGGTTCGGCGAGCGTCAGGTTTGCCATGACGTTGCGTCAGCACACTGACGTCACTCGGCGCCGACGCCGACGACTCTGACTCCACTTCGACGAGGACTTTGCGAGAAGCGGCGACGAGGGTGGAAACATGCGATCGATCGTCATCACCGCGACGCCCGTGACATCGCGCGGCGACCTAGCGTCGCGCGGCGGCAGGGAACTTTCGCGTCGAGTGGTTTCGAGCCGCACTGCGGGACCCCGAGGCGCGCGCATCGAGACGTGGGCGGCGTCGTCGAGCGATGGTGGGCGGCGATACGTGCGCGAAGGGCACGTGAATGTGGATATTGAGCGACAAAGGGTGCGTCAGCGCGCGATCACGCGTGGATTCGGATACGTTTGACTCTAGAGAGGTTGGTCGCACGCGCGACGGCTACGCTTTTTCACTTTATTGACCACGAGTGTTTCGCTTATGTTTTTGACGCGACGCAGGGGAATTGCTACGGATGCGGGGTGTCTTTACAAACGAAGAATACGAGTATCGCTGGTTTCGTCGACCCCGAGGAGTACGCGACCAAGGCGACGCATAGACAATACAACATGATGCTGTGCGCTCGCTGCTCGGAATTGAGCAACGGCAAATTTATCAACGCCGTTGAAGGACAAGGGGGATTGAAGGCGGCACCGGGACTCATAACGCCAAAACAATTGAGAGACCAACTCACGCCGATCCGGGAGAAGAAGGTTCTCGTCGTTAAAGTGGTTGATGTGACTGATTTTCACGGGAGCTTTTTGAAAAAGGTGCGAGACATCGTCGGAGGCAATCCGATTTTGCTCGTCGTCACCAAGGTTGATCTGTTGGGGGCCAACGTCGACGAAGAGGCTCTCAAAGAATGGATTGTGCACGAAGCCGAGTCGCGAAAACTCACACTCGCCGGTATCGCGCTCGTCAGCTCCAAGAAAGGTTCTGGTATGCGTGACGCGGTGTTGCAAATGATGCGAGAAAGGCGTGGACGCGACGTCTATGTCCTAGGGGCTGCGAACGTGGGCAAGAGCACGTTTATCCGAGCCGCGATGGAGGAGTTGCGCTCTGTTGGGAACCATTTCGCGCCTCGCAAACGCCTGCCCGTGGCGAGTGCCATGCCTGGCACGACTCTTGGTATCATTCCTTTGCAGGCGTTTGAGGGTAAGGGCGTGCTTTACGATACGCCAGGTCTCTTTTTGCACCATCGCTTAAACTCCCTTCTTGGGCCCGAGGACCTCTCGGCGATGCGACTCGGATCGTCCCTCAAGTGCTACGCGCCAAAGACGCCTGAGTGCGCCAAACCACCCGGGTTTGCGTCTTTCGAAGGGTATTCTTTGTTTTGGGGGTCGTTTCTTCGCATCGACGTCCTGGAATGTCCGCCGAACGCTTCTTTCTCGTTTTACGGCCCAAAATCTCTTCGTGTCGATATCGTCAAAACGGAAGATGTGCCTCCAACGCAAGATGGTCAGGAGGAAGCAGCGTTGCGACTCGTCAACGAGGTGGATTTCTTACCGCCAATGGATTTCGTTGGCGACTTGGTTGACCTCTCTGTATCGGGTCTCGGGGGGTGGATGCGTATTGTCAAGACTAGTGGGCGCGGTGACGGCGTGATACACGCAAAAATCTACGGTTTGCGCGGTCTCGAAGTGTTCGCGCGCGACGTCATGCCGACGGGCTAGAAAATTTCTTGTAATCGATTCGCTTACGCGAGGTGCTTCAATTTTAACTCGCGAGCTCAAACTTTCACATTCAATAACACTACAGAACTACGCACCCCCACCTACGACGGGGATGTGTTATTCATCGTTTCGCTAGTCTACGCTTCATCAGAAGCCTCCCTCGCCATCCCAGAAGCCCCGGATCGACGCCGGCCGTGCGATATCCAGAGTTTTGATACAGCGAGATTACCTTTGGCTTCTTCAACGCCACGTGCAACCACATCTCCTCGCTATCCATCGCCCTCGCAAACTCTTCCGCGCCTTCCAACATCGCCACACCTAATCCCGCCCCTCTCTTGTCCGTCGCCACCGTCAAATCCGATAGATACCCCGCATCGCTTGGCGGCGCCAGACTCGAAAACTTTCTACGAGTCTCCTGGTTAAAACTCACCCCGACCGTCGCCACCACCTCCCCACCAATCCGTCCAATCAGGTATGTTCCGAACGGAAACGCCGGCACCGCATTCGTCAGATACACCTCCAGCGTCCGACGTTCGGTCGGGAAACCTTGCATACCACTCTCTAACAACAACGTGGCGACATCGCTCACGTCCTCCGTCGTAAACGCCGACACTTCCAAAGTCTCCCCTTCGTACGCCGCGCTGCGCTTCCCGGCGCCGACGCGCACATCGCAACGCCAATCTTCCCGCGGTAAGTTCTTTGGTGGCGGCGACGGGTCGGCAAAGGGATCGGCGACGCGCGCGTGCGCGGGAGTTGAAGGGTGCGTGTGATTACGTCGACATCTTGTCGGCGTAAATTGAGAGCCGATAAAACGCGACGACGACGACGACGACGACGCGAAGGACACGGTGGATGTGTGCGTGGAGTGACGCATCGCGCTCGTCGACGAAGCGAGAACGTCCGTCTCGTGGTCGCGGTACGTTGTCGCGACCCGCCAGCGCGGCGCGGGGGCTTTGTTTGGATTTGGACTTGGATTTGGCTTTGAGAACGACTTCGGTTCGAGTATTGAAGCGTTAAAATGTGACGTATACCGATCATCGAAGTGGATTGATTTACTTGATAATGCCGTCGCGAATGGTCGGGAAGACGCACGGACCGTCGGGAGATGTGAAAGGCACGCCCTTGTACGCTGCGACGCCTTCAGGCGTGACGGTGAAATCGGCGCTCACGGTTTCGAAAACCTTCTTTCTGGGATTGAGCTGCGAATCGGCTTCGCCGGAGAAACCCTCGACGGTTATGCGGGCACCGACGGCGGTGGCTTCTGGTGGGGTAACGAGCTCCGTCTTGCCCTCGGCGTTGGTGCCGCAGAGAACCATGGCGGTGGATTCGACGCCTCGCATTTTCGACGGCTTCATGTTGGCCACACAGACGACGCGCTTTCCGAAGAATTCCTCTTCGGTGAGGTGCTTGACGAGCCCACTGACGACTTGTCGCGGAGCATCACCGCCGAGATCGATCTCTTCGACGTAGAGTGAATCCGCGTCGGGGTGGCGCTTGACGCTCTTGACTTCGCCAACGACGAGCTCCAATCGGGAGACATCCACCGGCGCGTCCACCGGCACAGTCTTCGGCTTGGGCGCCGACTTCTTCTTCGGTTCCGTCTTCTCAGCCTCAAACTTGGCAAACAGAACGTCACCAATAGAGACTTTCGCGCCGGCGACGATGTTTTCACCGAAAGGTTTGAGCTTCCAGATTTTTGTCGCCGGTTGGCCGAGCTTTTCGAAAACCAATTCGCACGCCTTTGGAATGTACGGCTGCAAAAAGTGCATCGCAATGTAGACGGCTTCGATCGTACTCTTGATGATGACCGTCTTGCGCTCAGCGGCATCTTCGCCCTTGAGGGCCCATGGAGCGGCGTCCGTCAAGTACTTGTTCGTGCACTTGGCGGCGTCGATGGCGAGCTCGCACGCGCCCTGAATGCTAAACTTTGCCATGGCGTCTTCAGACTTTGCGCGAAGAGTCTCGACGTCAAAGATTTGCTCGGTGGCGCAGTCTGGCACGACACCTCCGCAGTTCTTATTGCATAAGTTCGTGACTCGGTGCACGAGGTTGCCGAGGACGTCCGCCAGATCGGCGTTGTGAATGGTCGTCATGACAGTTTCGCTAAACGGCACGTCAGAGCCATAAATCCCGCAGCGCATGAGGTAGTATCTAAAAGTGTCGCTAGAAAACTTCTTCAAGACTTCGTTCGGATCGACAACGTTGCCGATGGACTTGCTCATCTTTTGACCGTCTTCAGCGGTGACGAAACCGTGGCCGAAAATCGTCTTCGGAAGCGGCAAACCGGCAGACCAAAGCATGCACGGCCAAATGACGCAGTGAAACCACACGATGTCCTTGCCAATGATGTGCACGCTCGCCGGCCAGAATTCGTTGTTATCCCCGGCATCAGGCCACCCGGTACCGGTCAAGTAGTTGGTCAACGCGTCAAACCACACATACATGACGTGATTGGGCGCATCCGGAACGGGGATACCCCAGTCAAAGGTGGTGCGAGAAACGGAGAGATCTCTCAAGTCGTCGTTTTTCAATCGAGCCAAAATTTCGTTTCGACGCGCCACCGGTTGAATAAACTCGGGATTCGTCTCAATGTGCGCAATGAGCTGTTCTTGATAACGACTCTGTCTGAAAAAGTAACTCTCCTCCTTCATCTTTTTGAGATCTTTACCGCTCACCGGATCCTTGTACTCGCTTGCGGCGGCTTCGCTCTCCGTCACAAACGTCTCCTCGCGCACGTTATACCACCCCTCATACGTATCCAAGTAAATGTCCCCTTTATCTCTCGACCTCTTGAACAGCTCCGCGCACGCCTTTTTATGCACATCACTCGTCGTTCGGTTGTACACATCGTTCGACACATCCAACCTCGCGTTGAGTTCGCGAAACGCCGCCACGTGTCCATCCACAAACTCCAACGCCGCCACTCCCTTTTCGCTCGCCGCCTCTGCAATCTTCTGTCCGTGTTCATCCGACCCGGTTTGGAACAACACTTTCCTCCCATACGCTCGGTGATACCTCGCGAGGACATCCGTGGAGACACTTTCGTACGCGTGACCCATGTGCGGCGCTCCGTTGGCGTAGTTGATCGCCGTCGTCACGCTAAACCTCTCCTCGCTCGGGTCACCACCACCGCCCGTCGCCGCCGCCACCGCTGCGACCGGTTCAGCCGCCGATACCGTCGTCGCCGCGACAACGGCGGGTTCTTCCGCCGGTGTCTCCTCCACGCGCATGGACGCCATCGCGTTCGTCGTCGTCTCGACGCTCGCCGTCGGTGTCGTCGTCACTGAAGAAGCCTCTTGACGAGTTTCCACCGATTGTTCCGTCGCCGTCGCCTCCGCCGGCGCGCTCGGTGCGCCGCCCATGCTTCACGACGCGTGTTCGTTTAGTGCTCGTGCTCTCCCGCTCTCGCTCGCGATCGGTCGTCGTCGATGCGGGCGTCGCGCAGTGGCGAAAAAGTGAAAAAACGCCAAAACCATTCAGCATCATGTCGTCGTAAACGTGTTCGTTCGTCAGAATGCGTCGCGCGAGCGATCGATAGAGTGTAGACGCCGCCGGCGCTCGCGATGCGACGAGCGTCGACGCTGGCGCTCACGCTCGCGCGTTGGACCGCGAGCGGCGAAGCCGCGGCGTTGAAACCGACGAGCGAGAGGTGGGTTGGACGTCAGAGACTCCATCCGCACGCTGCGCTTTTTGACGCGACACGACGCGACGGCGGCGTTCGAACGGCGGCGACGAGTTCAAAGCCGTACGCGGTGTTGGGAGGACACGCCGCGGCGAGACGCGCGGGGGTTCACGCGCAAGGCGGTGGTAAAACGGGTGGTGGAGATGGGCGAAAGGCGAGCGGGAAGACAAGCTGGACGGGTCGCGCGCGCGTGGCGCTCTTCGGTGCGGCGTTGGCTTACGTGGTCGCGACGCATCTCTCCGAGACGGACGAGGCGGAAGAGGAGAGTGAAGCGGCGACGGTTGAAAACTGGAGCGGGACTAAAAAGGTGGAATGCGAGCGGATGGTTACGCCGGAGACTACGGAGGAGTTGGTTCGGGCGTTGGAGAGCGCAAAGAGGAAAAAGATGCGCCCGGTGGGGAGCGCGCTGAGCCCGAACGGGTGCGCGTTCGAAGGTAAGGGTATGGTGTCGATGGGGTTGTTGGATAAGGTTGTGAGCGTTAACGCGGAGAAGAAGACGGTGACTTTGCAGGCGGGTGCGCGAGTGAGAGAAGTCGTCGAGGCGTTGCGGCCACACGGCTTGACGCTTCAAAACTACGCGAGCATTCGCGAGCAGCAGATGGGTGGGTTCACGCAGGTCGGAGCACACGGTACGGGGGCGACAATTCCGCCCGTGGACGATACCGTGTTGGAGATGAAGATTGTGAGCCCTTCGCGAGGGTTGGTTACGCTTTCGGCTGAAAAAGAACCCGAACTCTTCAAGCTCGCCAAATGCGGGATCGGCGCCCTCGGGGTCGTGGCCGAGCTCACGATTCAGTGCGTGGACGCACACAAACTCGTTGAGCACACGTGGACGGCGACGCCAAGCGAGATTGAGTCCAAGCATGAGAGCTGGTTGCGCGAACATCAACACATTCGTTACATGTGGATTCCGCACACGGACACGGTGGTCGTCGTCGCGAGTAATCCTCTCAAACCGGGCGAAAGAGAACCTAGAATCCGATCTGGATATTCGGAGAAGAAGCGCATTGAGCCACTCGTGCGATTGCTCAGAGAAGTTGCGCCGAACGTGAACCCAGCCAACATGGGATTCGGCCAGCTCAGAGACGAATTGCTCAAGGTGAATCCGCTCGACGTCGAGCACGTGAAGCGTGTGAACGCGGCGGAGGCTGAATTCTGGAAGCGAAGCAAGGGGATGCGCGTCGACTGGAGCGACCAGATTCTGGGCTTTGATTGTGGCGGACAGCAACATGTGCTCGAAGTTGCGTTCCCGGTGGGCGAGCTCGAGCCGGAGCGATCGGCCGACGCGCCGCTGCGCGAAGACTTGCAATTCATGCGCGAACTGCGCGAGATGATCGAGGAGAAGCAAATCCCTGCGCACGCGCCGATCGAACAACGATGGACGAGCGGTAGTTCTTCGCCCATGTCGCCCGCGGCGGGGTCGCCTCAATCGCTTCATTCGTGGGTCGGCATCATCATGTACCTTCCCACGACAGTTGAGAGCGAACGCGAAGCCATCACACGGGCATTCAAGAGATACGGAGAGCAAGAGTTTGACAAACTCGGAGACAAGTACAAGCTTCGCACGCACTGGGCAAAGATTGAACTTCCCGAAGACGCCAATCGTTTCGCCACGCTTCGACGACAAATTCGTGAACACTACCCCGTCAAGGAGTTCAACGCGGCGAGAAAATACATGGATCCGTATGGCAGTTTGTCCAACGAACTCATCGCGGGATTGTTCAAAAACTAGTTGATTTCAGTTAATAATCACTTTGCTAGATGCTAGAGCTACGACGACGAGTGCGCGCCCCCATCAGAGCTCCGTCTTTGTTTTCTTTCTCGCGTTTTTCTTCCTCCTCCGCTTCGTCCTCTTCTTCCCGCCCGCGGCTTCATCCTCATCATCCAGCGCCGATTTACCCTTGACGTGTTCCGTCCCCGCCCTAAAGTGTTTCGCATCGTTAAAATGCACGTAATGCGTCTCTTTCCTCGTCGTAAAAAACTCGAGTAACTCTTTCGAGTCTCTCGGCTTCGACGTGCACATGATTACGTACTCGTCGATCGCGAACAACGACGCGTCCAAGCCACCTTGACGCAACGACGTCGTCCACAGCGTCGCCAGCGACTTGACGTCTTCCTTCGTTCGACTCGGGTCCGGCATCAGGTGCGTCATCAGCATCGCGTTCGAGTTTAGGTCGAGCGCGTCGCGCGACTTCGTCTTCCCACCCCACGCTTCGAACGCTCGCTCTTCTTCTTCGGCGTCGAGTTCCGTCATCGGTGACGCGGCGACGGCGACGCAGAGAAACGCGACGCAGAGAAACGCGACGAGGATCGTCGACGCGACGACGCGCCGGGCGCGCATGATTTATCGATCTATCGATGGACGCGCGCGTCGCACGCTGAGGCGGATATCACCGGTAGTCTTCTGCTCTGCGTCACCCGTTCTCGATGTAACCAACTGTTTCTCTAGTCTACGTCTACGTCTACGTCTACGAGTCGTCTACGAACGCGCCGCCGATTTTGGTCTTTGCTCGACACATCCCGGCGAAAACGATCGCGTCGTGCGCCCGTCGCGCGTCCGACGGGGAGACGCGGACGGCGAGCGGCGTCGGGACGAGACGAGCCGCCGAGCCGTACGCGTTTTGGCGCTGTTTCGCAGACGACGCGGCGACGGTTGCGGATTTCGCGCGTTCCCTCGGCGCGGTTTCCACCGCCCCCTTGCGGACGAGAACGGACCCCGTCGTCGTCACCGCGGTCGATTTCGTCGATTTCGTCGTCGTCGCGTCTCTTCCGGCGGCGCTCGCGCCTCCGTCGCATCGAAACCTCAAGTGCTCCGCGTGGCGTTCCGCGTACACCGCCCGTGAACACCTCGCGCACGTCACCAACCCTTCCCCCAAGCCATCGACGCGCGACGGCGTCCGTTCCATCGGAATCGTCGTCGCCGTCGTCGTCCTTCCACCGCCGACGAACGCGTCTCCTTCGACGTCGACTCGCCGCGCTCGCTTTCCTCCGCGCGAGAGCGCCCGGCCGATCCTCAACGCCTCCCTCGCCGCGTCCACCGGCGTTCGCGCTCTCAGCGCGTTCGCCAGCGGCATCCACGTCGTCGGCGTCGTCGTCGGTTCTTCCTCGTCCTCGCCGCCCTCGAGCGTCCCGTCGCGCGTATCGTCGTCGTCGTCGTCGTCGTCGTCGTCGTCGTTGAAATCCGACGCAGCGAACACGTCTCGAACGACGCGCGCGACCGTCTCGGCGTTCCCGAGCGAGCGAAGCGCCCGCGAGGGAAGCGC
>Ga0255780_10000201_pt1 | contig 58314 bp, 50 predicted proteins | sample 071ome_32_FD_179978 | JGI IMG/M metagenome (GOLD analysis project Ga0255780, IMG submission 179978) | Coastal salt marsh microbial communities from the Groves Creek Marsh, Skidaway Island, Georgia - 071405AT metaG (version 2) | ecosystem: Environmental > Aquatic > Marine > Intertidal zone >... | reverse complement strand
CGCCCCTCCTCGCCGCCGCCCCCCCGCCACTTGATACCGGTCGGGAAGGCGGCTCCGCCACGGCCCGACAGGCCGGAGTCGGCGACGGCGGTGCACACGGCCTCCGGACCCATCTCGATGGCGGCCGTGAGCGACTCGTACCCGCCGTGGGCGCGGTAGGAGTCGAGGGAGGTCGGGTCGACCACACCGATGCGCTTCAACAAGCGAAGCGACTCGTCGCCCTTCTGGTGGAACAGTTCGTAGGGCGTGTCATCGGCGGGAACGGAGTCGGGGCCGCCGACCCCCTGGATGAACACGGCGACGTCGCCGGTGACATGGTCGGCACGTTCGCACTGGCCGAGGCACGGCGACTCGTGCACGTTCACACCCTGGGCCTTCAGTTCAGCGATGCGGTCGGCCGCACCGGCGATCTGGCAGGCCGCATCGACACACACGTGGGTGACGTCGCCAGCCTGCGACGGCTCCTCGACCCGGAGCAAGTCGTAGAAGGTGGCGACGCCGTAGGCCTCGGCCGGCGGGACCTGCAAGGTCTCGCACACATAATTGAGGCCACCCGGACTGATCCAGCCCTTCGCGTTCTGCAGCGCATGCAACGCAGGCAACAGCAAGTGACGATGACCATGACGCGCCGACGTGCCGGCGCGGATCAACCGCTCGCTCTCGCGGACGACGACGACACGACCGTCGAGCGCCGCGTCGACCGCCGCCGTCTCGATGTCGTCGGCAGTCTCCTCGGAGATATACAGATCAGCCATTACGCACGCAGCTTCTCGACACGAATCGCGGCGGCCTTGAACTCGGCTGTGCCGGAGTCACGGTCCCATTCATCGTTGGTGATGAGGTTGATGTCGACCAGGTCCGGGAAGTGGAAGGTGGTGAACGTGAGGCCGGCGGGAATGTCGGGCTGGACGCGCACGCCCATCTCGACCGAGCCACGCGGCGACGACACGAGCACCCGCTCGCCGTCGGCAATGCCGAGGTCGGCGGCGTCACCCGGATTCATGTCGAGTTCGTCGCCGTACCGGATCGGGCTTTCGAAGCCGCTGGACTGCACACCAGTGTTGTAGGAGTCGAGCGAACGACCCGTGGTGAGGCGCAGCGGGAACTCGTCGGTCAGCTGCTCCTTCGGGCCCTCGTGCTCGGTGATCGAGAACGGCGACGGGGCACGACCGCCGAGGTCGTCCTCCCACAGCCAGCCGTGCAGGAACGGCGAACCGGGGTGATCCTCCGAGGGACACGGCCACTGCAGGCCGCCCTCGGCTTCGAGGCGCTCGTAGCTCATGCCAGCGTGGAGCGGCGACAGCGACCGCAGCTCGTCCCACAGTTCCTGCGGGGTCGGGTCGCCCCACGAGTCGACACCCATGCGCTTGGCGAGCTCGCCGATGATCTCGTGATCGTGACGGCACGCACCGGGCGGGGTGACGGCGGCGCGCACGCGCTGCACACGACGCTCCGACGAGGTGACGGTGCCGTCGCACTCGGCCCAACCGACCGATGACGGCAGGACGACGTCGGCGAGCTGAGCGGTGGCAGTCATGAAGATGTCCTGCACGACGAGGATGTCGAGACCTTCGAGCAGTGCCCGGCTGTGGCCGGCGGACGCCTCGGAGTCGGCCGGGTTCTCGCCGATGCAGTAGGCGGCCTTGATCTCACCGTGCTCCATCGCCTCGAGCATCAAGGTGAGGTGCTTGCCGTTGTTCGGGTTGAGTTCCATGCCGTAGGCGGCCTCAAACTTCGCCCGATGGTCAGGGTTGGTGATGTCTTGGAAGCCGGGGAACTTGTTGGGTAGCGCACCCATGTCGCCGCCGCCCTGCACATTGTTCTGGCCGCGCAGCGGCACCAGGCCCGAGCCCCAACGACCGATGTGGCCGGTGAGGAGGGCGAGGTTGCACAGCGACTTCACATTGTCGACACCGTTGTGGTGCTCGGTGATGCCGAGGGTCCAGAGGATCTGGGCCTTTTCCGCCAACGCATAGGCGTGGGCCACTTCACGGATCGCTTCGGCCGGAACGCCGGTGATCGCTTCGGCGTACTCAAGCGTGTACGGCTCGACATGGGCCTTGTAGTCCTCGAAGCCCTGCGACGAGTGGGCGATGAAGTCCTTGTTGTGGAGATCGGCGGCGATGATCTCCCGGCCGATCGCGTTGGCCATCGCCACGTCGGTGCCGACGTTCAGCCCGAGCCAGGCGTCGGCGAACTTGGCAGACGAGGTACGGCGCGGATCAACCGCGAACATCCGAGCCCCGTTGTCGAGCCCCTTCAGGACGTGATGGAAGTAGATGGGGTGGGCCTCACGGGCGTTGGATCCCCACAGCAAGATGACGTCGGTCTCCTCGACCTCGCGGTACGAGGAGGTACCACCACCCGCTCCGAACACTGCCGCCAGACCGACGACACTTGGAGCGTGTCAAGTTCGATTGCACGAATCGATGTTGTTCGTGCCGAGGGCCATACGGGCAAACTTCTGCGCCGCATAATTCATCTCGTTGGTCGACTTCGAACAGGAGAAGACGGCGAATCCCTCGGGACCGAGTTCGTCTTTCACCTTGGTGAATCCCTCGGTGGCCCGCGTGAGGGCCTCATCCCATGTGGCTTCCCGGAGCACGCCGTTCTCGCGCACCATCGGGGTGGTCAGTCGGGGCAGGGGGTCACTGAACTTCTTGGCTTTGCGGAGCGCCTTGTTTCCCACGAAGCGGAACAGTACCGCATCGTGGAACGACTGGGAACGGCGAGCGGCCCCTTTTTGGCCCCAGGCTAACGATCCCGTTCGCGGTCGAACTCCACCCCGGGTCGCCCTGCGGAACGGTACCGTTCACACCCATGCGCTGGTCGAACTTCCACACCCCCACGCTTCGCGATGCTCCCGCCGACGCCGAAGCCGCGAGTCACAGGCTGCTGATCCGTGGTGGCTTCATCCGCCAGTTGCACGCCGGCCACTATTCAATGCTGCCGCTGGGCTGGCGGGTCTTTCGCAAGGTCGCCGAAATCATCCGTGAGGAGATGGACGCCATCGGCGGTCAAGAGTTTCAACTGCCCACGATGCACCCCGCCTCACTCTGGAAGAAGTCGGGCCGCTGGGAGGTCATGGGCGACGAGATGTTCCGCGTCACCGACCGCAAGGGGGCCGAGAACGCACTCGGCATGACCGAGGAAGAGGTGTTCGCCCACCTCGCCCAAGAAGTCACCTCTTACAAAGCGCTCCCTCAGATCTGGTACCAGATGCACACCAAGTTCCGCGACGAGCCCCGACCCAAGAGCGGCCTGCTGCGAGTGCGCGAATTCACGATGAAGGACGCCTATTCGCTCGATCTCGACCAGGCCGGCCTCGATACGGCCTTCGACAAGCACCACGCCGCCTACACCACAATGTTCGAGCGCATGGGTCTACCCGCCGTGCCGGTCGACGCCAGTTCCGGCGCCATGGGCGGTTCCGGCTCGACCGAGTTCATGGTCCCCTCCCCCGCCGGCGAAGACGACGTCGTCATCTGTTCCAATTGCGACTACGCCGCCAACATCGAACGGGCCACGTCGACCCTGCCCGACGTGACCGACCGCGACATCCCCGAACTCGCGCGTTTCCCGACACCAGGTGTGCGCACGATCAAGGCGCTCGAAGAGATCGACGGCGGCGCGCCCGCCGAACACCAGATCAAGACCATGGTGATGGTGCTCGATGGCCAGGTCACGCTTGCGCTCGTGCGCGGCGACCATCAGCTCAACCTCCAGAAACTCCAGGACGCCACCGGCGCGATCGACCTCCGGCCGGCCACGCCGGAAGAGGCCCACGAGAACCTCGGGGCGATGCCCGGCTCGCTCGGTGCGGTCGGGGTTGAGGGCCTGCGGATCATCGCTGACCACGCGCTCTCGGGTCGCTCCGGCCTCACCACCGGCGCCAACGAGGACGACTGGCACTACACCGGCGTCTCCGTCGAGCGCGACATCGCCATCGACGAGTGGGCCGACCTGCGTGAAGTCAGCGCCGGTGAGGCATGCCCGATGTGCGGCACCCCGATCGAGATCGTCCGTTGCATCGAGGCTGGCCATATTTTCAAGCTCGGCACGAAATATGCGGAAGCGATGGGGGCCACGGTGCTCGACCCCGATGGCACCCAGCGCCCGATCGTGATGGGCAGCTACGGCATCGGCGTCGAGCGGGCGATCGCCACGATCGTCGAGACCCACCACGACGACGCCGGCATGATCTGGCCGACCTCGGTGGCGCCGTTCGAGGCCGTCATCACCATCGTTTCGGTCAAGGACGACGCATCCGTCGCTGGAGCCGAGGCGCTCTACGCCGAACTGACCCAGCGAGGCGTCGATGTCATCATCGACGACCGCGACGCCCGCGCCGGCGTCAAATTCGCCGACGCCGAACTCATCGGCATTCCCCACCGGGTCACCTTCGGCCCGAAGGCGTTCGCCGACGGCGAGGTCGAGTACACGCCTCGGGCGACCGGGGAAACCGAGCGCGTCAGCATTTCGGCCATCGCGGATCGGCTCGTCGAGACCATCAGCGCCGACCGCTAAGCGTCGCCACCGTCGCGGTTCCACGATGCGGAACAGTTCCGCAGAGCTGGATACCCTGACGAACATGTCCGTACAGTCGATCGAGCGAGCGTTCGCCGTGCTCCGAACCCTGGCCACCGGGCCGTTCGGGGTGACCGAACTCGCGGAGCAGATCGACCTGCCGAAATCGACAGTCGCCCGACTTCTTTCCGCCCTCGAGACGGAGGGAGCGGTCACCCAGGTTGAGCAGGGCGGCGAATACCGACTCGGCCAGGGTCTGCTCGACATTGCGGGCGCCACCGAACCCGGCCGCAACCTTGTCGCCACCGTCCGGCCCTGGCTGCTTGCACTCAGTGGAGATCTCGGTGAGGCGGCCGGCCTCAGCATCGTCCGCGACCGACACGTGTACTACCTCGATCATGCCGTCCCCGAGACCGATGTGATGGTCCGCGACTGGACCGGCGAGACCCTTCCGATCCAGTCGGTGCCGTCGGGAATGGCGATCATGGCGGGCTGGTCCGACGCCGACCTTGACGACTTCCTCCGCCTTCCGCTCGAGGCGACCACCGCCTACACCCTCGTCGACCCTGAACAGGTCCGCGAACGCATCTCGACCGTCCGCAGCCTGGGTTATGCGTGGGGGTACGAGGAGGGGGTCGACGGCATCAACTCCGTCGCCGTGGCGATCAACGACGGGGAAGGACTCCCGATCGCAGCGTTGCATGTCCACGGACCCGCCTACCGATTCCCGGACCCCGAACGCACCCACGACATCGGCCTCCAGTTGGCCGACGCCGCTGCCGGCATCACCGAACAGCTGTCCGACTGATCAGCCCGCCGGATCCCACAGCCAACCACTGCATCACGGTCAGGATGGCCATGTGCTTCCTTCCCAACGCCGCTCAACACCGTCCTGAAGTTTGCGGTGCCGGCACAACAGCTGCACCTAGCCTGGGACTGACATGACCGTTCCCGCCGATCACATCGTCGACGAGTTCCGGGCGGCCCTCGACCACAACGCCGTCCTGACCGGCGGTGAAGCCGACCCCTTCCTGCTCGATCCTCGCAACCTCCGCACGGCGGACGCCGCCGTCGTCGTCCGTCCTGCCGATACCGCAGGTGTGGCGGCCACCGTACGGATCTGCGCCGCCCACGACGTGGCGATCGTCCCCCAGGGTGGCAACACCGGCCTGTCGTACGGCACCGAATCCCCGACCGATCGCCCATCGATCGTGCTGTCACTCGCCCGCCTCAACCAGATCGAGTCCGTCGACCCCGATCGTTGGACGATCACGGCTCAGGCCGGTGTCACCATCGAGGCCGTCCAGAACGCCGCGAAGGCGGTCAACCGGGTGTTCGCCCCCGACTGGGGTGCACGCGGCACGGCGTCGGTCGGCGGCGGCATCGCAACCGACGCGGGCGGCAACAATGTCGTCCGCTACGGCAACATGCGCGACAACGTCATGGGGATCGAAGCGGTGCTTGCCGACGGCACGATCTGGGACGGACGCCGCGCCCTCGTGAAGGACTCGTCCGGCTACGACCTCAAGCACCTCTTCATCGGCGGGGAAGGCACGCTCGGCATCGTCACCTCAGCCGTGCTGAAGCTGCGGCCGGCCACGCCGTACGAGACGTCGCTGCTCGCTGCGATCACCGGGCTCGATGCGCTCGCTCCGCTCCTCGACCTCGCGCAGCAGCACGCCCCCGGCACGGTGACAGCGTTCGAGTTGATGCCGCTTGTCGCCATCGATCGCGTGGTCGACGTGTTCGATGTCGTCAAGCCGCTCGATACCGACACCGAGTACTTCGCCCTCATCAAGCTCGCCAGCTCCAACCCGGTCGACGACCAGATCGCCTCGTTCCTCGAAGCGGGCGCGGAGGCCGGGCTCATCGTCGACGCTGCGGTCGCCGGCACGCCCGAGCAGGAAGCCAACCTCTGGGCGATCCGGGATCACATCCCACCCACGTCGGCCTACGTCGAGCATCAGCACCACGGGCTCAAGCTCGACACCGCGGTGCCGGTCGACAAGGTGAAGGAGTTCGTGCAGTCAGTGCTCGACGCTGCCGCCGAGATCGCGCCGATGGCGCTCGCGTACGGCTTCGGTCACGTGGGCGACGGCAACCTCCACATGATGATCCTCCCGATCACCGACGAGACGGTCGAGCCCTGGCTCGAAGTGCGAGATCAGATGACAGCGGAGATCGACCGCCTCGTGTTCGAACTCGACGGCACCCTGTCGGCCGAGCACGGCGTCGGCCTCTTGCTGCGAGATCGGATCGGGCCCCAGAAGCCGGACATCGAATGGGAGATGATGCGCACGGTCAAGCGAGCGCTCGACCCACAGAACCTGTTCAATCCGGGAAAGCTGATTCCGCCCGTCGCCTGATCAGCCCAACGTCACCTGCGAGAGGTCCTCGGCGACGACCAGCTCGCCGGCGAAGCCGGCGGTCCGGATGTCGTCGACGAACGCCTGGACGTCGTCGTCGGACTCGGGGGGCGGGATCAGATGCGTGAGCACGAGGGTCGGCACCCCGAGTTCGGCAGCCTGCGCGCCGATTCGCAGCGTGTCGGCGTGGTAGTCGAGGATGAACTGCAGGTGCGGCGGTCGCTGCCGGATCTTTTCGAACCGCATCGCCTCGTAGACGAGAACATCCGCACCCGCCGCGAGCGCGGCGACCTCGTCGCACACGAGCGTGTCGCCGGTGATCGCAACGACGCCGTCCGGCGTCTCGACCCGGAATCCGACGGCGGGATGGACGGGTTCGTGACGAACCGGGCCGGCCAGCACTCGCACATCGCCTCGCCGCCAGACCTCGGTCGGCTGGTCGGGAAGGTCGAAGGCAACAATGTCGAGCGTGAGTGGGTCGCTGCGGTTCGCGTGGGCAGCGCGCACGTCGAGATCGTGCCGCCAGGGGTGCAGCATTTCCCGCACGAACGACTCGGCGGGGCCGGCGGGAACCACGATCGGAAGTGGTGGGCGGACCTCGCCTCGCGCCATGACCCAGCGGGTCAAGACGAGGTCCTGCAGCCCGGTGAGATGATCGCTGTGATGATGTGTGACGAAGACCGCGTCGACCTCGGCATACGGCAGGCCGGCACCGGCAAGGCGTTGGACCGTCGAGCGGCCCGCATCAAACTGGAGCCGCAGACCGTCGACGTTGATGAGCACGCCGGGACCCGCACGCTCGGCGTCCGGGATCGGGCAGCCCGTTCCGGTGATCGTCACGGTGGTGGTCATCGGCTGCCACCGTAGACGCCGAGTTCAGCCCGTCGGCGTCCGATCGTGGCGTACCGCAACGGCGGCGGCCCGATCTCGGGCCGACCCGGCTGGGAACGTCACCACCACCGAAATCGCCGAGAGGACGTAGCAGACGGCGATGAAGGCGTACGCCCGCTCGATACCGAGAAGTGTGGTCGTGTCCCCCGACGCGGCAATCAGGGCGACGACGACCGCAATGCCGAGGCCGTACGCACCGTTGCGGAGGGTGTTGAAGGTGGCACCGGCGATGCCGAACCGAGCCGGCGACACGTCGGCCACGCCCGCCGACGACCACGTCGACACCGTCATGCCGACGCCGATGCCGGCGAACAGGCTGAGCGGGACGTAGCGAGTCCACGGCGCCGCGGTCTCGGTGAACGCGACGATGAAGCTCGCGTAGCCGACGGCGCAGAGCATGCAGCCGGTGAACAGGATCCAGCGATGGCCGATGCGGTCGGCCCACCGTCCGGCGTACGGCGAGACGGCGGCGGCCAGCAGCGGCGAGGGCGCGAAGGCGAGGCCGACGTCGCGGATGGGGAGATCCCACACGTCCTGCAGGAGCAGTGAGCTGACCAGCGCGCCAGCGGCGAAGGCGAGGCCGTAGAAGAAGCCACCGATGTTGGCGCTCGTGAACGAACGAAACCGGAAGAGCGACAGGTCGATCAACGGCTCGGGGTGCACGGCGCTGCGCCGGATGAGCACCACCGCCAGAGCCAGGCCGGCGACGATCAGGCCGACGACTCGAGCATCGAGACCCCACGTCTCGGTCTGCACGATGCCGAACATGATCGCCGCCACCGCGATCGTGCCGATCGCCACGCCGATCCAATCGATGTGGCCGGTGGCTTCGGGATCCTTCGACTCGCTCAGGTAGCGAGGCCCGATCGCCAGTACGAGGAGACAGAGCGGAACGTTGATCCAGAACACGCCGCGCCAGGAGACGGCGTCGATCAGCAGCGAGCCGACGACCGGGCCGACCACCGCGCCGAGCGCACCGGCCGCACCGGCGATGCCGATCGGGGTCGACCGGCGGGTCGGCGGGAACTCGGGCAGCATCACCGCGAAGCCCGCAGCCATGGTGATCGAGCCGCCCACGCCCTGGACGACTCGGGCGGCGACCAGCCACCACGTGCCCGGCGCGATCGCGCACAACACCGAGCCGAAGGCGAAGATCGCCACGCCCGGCAGGTACACGCGGCGACGCCCGAGACTGTCGGAGAGGCGTCCTGCAGCGAGCAGGAGTGAACCGACGACCAGGTTGTAGGCGCCGATGATCCAGCTCAGCTCGGCGTCGGTCGAGCCGAAATCTTCCCGGATCGACGGGAAGGCGACATTGACGGACGAGATGTTGACGACGGCCAAGAAGACGACAAGCGTCGAGACGAACAAGGCCATCCAGGCACGTCTCGGAATCGGTTCGTCGTCGAGGGCCACCACGAGACCTTACAGACAGACGGCTGCGTTCAGATCACGAAGACGCTGACGGCGTGACCAGGCGCTTTTCTCCGGTGGCCTGCGCCGAGTAGGCCTTCGCCACCGCTGGATCGAGCATGTCGTCGAGCGAAATCGTGTCGGCGTAGCCGGATGCGAAGGTCGTGGTGATCTCCGCGGCGACCCGGGCCTGAAGTTCGGCCATGCGTTCGAAGCCGACCCGACCGAGGAACGGTGTGAGGAGCCATCCCCCCACTCCCCACGACATGCCGTACGTGCGCCGCAGCGTCGTGGCCGACCGATCGAGTCCGCCGTAGATGTAGACCTGCTTGTGGGTGTCGGAGCCGTAGCGACTGAACGCCTGCCCGGCCGACGAGGCCTTCTCCATCGAGGCGAGGAGCGTGTCGACCTGCTCACCGCCACCGATCGCATCGAACGCGAGGGTGGCGCCCGTCGCCGTGATCGCTGCCGTGAGGTCATCCGCAAAGGAGTCGGCCGACGACACGACGACATGCTCGGCACCTGCCGCCCGCAGCAGATCGGCCTGCTCGTTGCGACGCACGACATTGACCAGTGGGATGCCGTCGGCCTGACAGAGCCGGTTGAGCATCTGGCCGAGGTTCGACGCCGCCGCCGTGTGCACGAGCGCCGAGTGCCCTTCGAGACGCATCGTTTCGGTCATGCCGAGCGCCGTGAGCGGGTTGACGAACGATGATGCGGCGTCGACGGCGGCGACCCCGTCGGGCACCGGGATGCACATGACATGAGAGAGCTTCGTGTGGGTGGCGTACATCGAACCGCTGACGCCCGAGACGGTCGAACCGAGCAGCGCCTGCGCGCCCGGCGACGATCCCGCGGCCACGACGGTGCCGGCACCCTCGTTCCCGCACGGCATCGGTTGTCCGACGCGGGCGGCGTTCATGGCCATGGCCGCCGGGCTCAACGTCCCGACAAGGGCACCGTCGACCGAGGCAAACGACTCGGGGTCGGCCCCGGCGATGAGCATGCCGAGATCCGATGGGTTGATGGGCGCCGCCTCGACGGCGACGATGACCTCATCGGGGCCGGGTTCAGGCATCGGTTCGGTGTCGATCGCAATGCGGACCGTGCCGTCGTCGGTCACGGTCGAACGCACGATGCGGTAGGTGTCGCTCATCTCGGGCTCCTCGCTCGGGGCCGTCATCATCGCACCGGCGCGTACGCAACCGAAAACAACGAACGGCCGTCGCCCCGAGGAGCGACGGCCGTTCGCCGTGCAGGGTCCGAATCGGGCGGGCGCCGGCCCGCGACTCGGTGTCGAACGAAGGTCAGCCCTTGCGGGACTGAACCTCGGCGATGATCGCAGGAATCACCTCGTGGAGATCACCGATCACGGCCCAGTCGGCCTTGGTCACCATGTTGGCTTCCTTGTCGGTGTTGATCGCCAGGATGTGCTTCGACGCCATTGCGCCGACCCAGTGCTGGATGGCACCCGAGATGCCCGAGGCGATGTAAATCTCCGGGGCGATCCGGGTTCCGGTCTGGCCGACCTGGTCGGCGTGCGGACGCCAACCGAGGTTGGTCACCGCACGCGAGCAACCGACACGGCCACCGAGCAGGGCGGCGAGCTCTTCGAGCTGACCGAAGCCGTCCTCGGAGCCGACACCGCGGCCACCACCGACGACAACCGGAGCGGTCGGCAAGGTGACACCGGCTTCCTGGACGACACGGTCCTTCACCATCGTGATGGTGACCGACTCGTCGAGATCGACGTCGAACTCCTCGGCGTCGGCGTCCTCCTCGTCACCGATCTCGGCGGCAACGGCATGCAGCCCACAGGTGAGCAGGGGCACGTCGGCCGTGAGCGTCGCGTCCTCGAGCAGCGAGCCACCCCACTGGACACGGGTCATCTCCCACGTGTCACCAGGGTTGACGTCGGTGCAGTTGGCGACGAACGGCGCATCGAGACGAGCGGCGGCGTTGGCCATGAACTCGTTGCCTCGGTCCGACCCGCACGAGAGCACGGCGTCGGGATCGAGCGACTCGACCATCTGGGCGATCACGGAACCGTACGCGTCGGGACCGTAATCGGTGAGAAGGTCGTGAGTGACGGTGTGAACGGTCTCGGCGCCGTACTGGCCGGCGGCTTCGACGAGGTCGTCGTCGTCGCTGCCGATGAGCGCGGCCTCAAGGTCCTCACCCATCTTCTCCGCCAACACGCGACCGAAGGTCAGGGCTTCACGGGCGGCTTCGACGAGCTGTCCGTTTTCGTGTTCAAGAATGACGAGCAACATCAGAGGACTCCGAGTTCATCGAGGACGTCGACCACGGCCGCAGCCGCCTCGGCGCCCGTGCCAAGGATGACGGTCTCGGACACGGTCTCTTCCGGCCGGTGCAGCTTCACGCGTGCCTGGCCACCCTCGGCGGCGCTGGCGGTGATCGAGTTCAGCTCGACCTTCTTGGACGCCAGGCGCCCCTTCATGGTCGGGTAACGGGGAAGGTTGAGACCTTCCTTGATGCCGAGCACGGCAGGACGGGGCAACTCGTAGACCTCGAAACCGCCGTCGATCTCCCGACGAGCGGTGACCGTGTCGTCACCGACCTCCACGCCCTTGATGCCCTGTACCATCGGGCGACCCAGGGCCATGGCCGTACGGATACCGACCTGGAAACCGCCAGCATCGGCCGACTCGTTGCCGAACATGATCAGGTCGAAGGGTTCGTCGCCCTCAAGTTCTCGAATTGCGGCGGTGATCGCCTGCGCCGTGCGCTGGGGATCCCACTGGTTGGTGTCGGCCTCGACGAGCACACCATGGGTCGCGCCGACCGAGACCGCGTAGCGCAGCTGCTCTTCGGCATCACCCGTGCCCAACGTGAGCACGGTGACTTCGCCGCCGTGCTCTTCGATGAGCTGCACGGCACCTTCGACGGCGCACTCCTCGTGCGGGCTCGTGGTGAACCCAAGGTGGGCGGCATCGACGTCTTGCCCGTCGGCGGTCACGTTGATCTTCGCACCCGGGGCGGGCACCCGCTTCACACAGCAGAGAATCTTCATGCTCGCTCCGGATCAGCCTTTCAGACGGGTGTCTTCGGGATCGAAGGCCGAGCCACTGCCCACGACGGTGCAGGGGTAGAGCTCGTTCATGTACATCGACTGCAGCTTGGTGCCGGGCACGGCCAACTCGTTGGGCAGGTAACCCATGAGCAGGTTCTTGCCCAGCGAGGGGCTGTAGCCGGCCGTGGTCACACGCGAGATGCGGCCGTGGCTGTCGACGATGCGCTCGCCGTCGAGGGTCAGGATCGGCTCGTTGCCGCCCTGCATGAACCGCTCGTTGCCGTTGCTGTCGACGTTGTCATCGACGATCAGCGTCACGCACTGGACCTCGGCACCGGCTTCACGGGCGGCCAGGTAGGCCTCCTTGCCGATGAAGTCCGCAGCCTTCACCTTCGGACGGGCGAGGCCGGCCTCGATCGGGTTGTACTCCGACTCGAGCTCGGCACCCATCAGGCGGTAGCCCTTCTCGATGCGGCCCGACAGCGAGTACACGCCGCCACCGGTGATGCGCAGACCGTGGTCCTTGCCGGCTTCCATGATCGCGTCGAAGACGATGCCCGCCTCGTCCCACGGCATGTAGATCTCCCAGCCGGTGTCGCCGACATAGGAGATGCGGAACAGGTGGCACTCGACACCGGCGACGGTGACCGGAAGGTACGAGCCGTACGGCGATCCCTCGTGGGAGAGATCGTGGTCGGTGAGCTGACCGAGCACGGCCGGGGCGTTCGGGCCCCAGAGGCCGAGCGTGCTGATCTGCTTGGTGAGGTTGGTGAAGGTCACCGAGCCGTCGTTGGGCATGTGCTTGCGGACCCAGAACTCGTCGCGACCACCGTCGAAGACGCCGGTGACGATACGGACGCGATCCTCGGCCATCCGCATCATGGTGAGGTCGGAGTGGAAGCCACCGTCCTGGTTGAGCCACGGGGTGTAGACCGAGCGGCCGACCGGCACATCGATCTTGTTGACGGCGAGATAGTCGGCGAACTCGACGGCCCCAGGGCCCTCAAGTTCATAGATCTGGAAGGCGCTCAGGTCGATCAGACCGCAGTTCTCGCGCAGGTTGAGATGCTCACCGACGGTGATCGGGTTCCACCAGCGGTTGTCCCACTCGACGGGGCGCTCGGTGAGGCCGTAGCGCTCGACGAGGTCGGCATTCGAGTTGTACCACTGCGGGCGCTCCCAGACACGGGCCTGGAAGAACTCGGCGCCGAGCGCTTCCTGGCGGCTCTTGAACGGCGCCTCGACCAGGTGGCGACGCGACTCCCACTGCTCGGCGGGGTGGACGATGCCGTAGGTCTTGTTGAAGTGCTCTGACGCGCGAGCCCAGATGTGCTCGTCGCTCTTTTCCTCGTCGTAAAAGCGGGCGACGTCGGCGCCATGGGAGTCGATGACACGGGGGTAGCCGTGGGTCATCCACTCAGCGACGACCTGCGCCATGCCGGGACCTTCCTTGACCCAAACGGCGGAGGCGGCCCAGAGGTTCTCGACGTCGGGGAGTTCACCAAGACACGGCATGGCGTCGGGGGTGAGCGAGAGCAGACCGTTGATGGCGTACTTGATCTCGGCGTCGCCGAGCATGTCCATCAACTCGATGGCCTCTTCCATCTGCTGATCGAAGTCGTCGGCGGTGAAGGGCATCTCGGTCGGGCTGAGCGCCGCCTCTTCGTTCGACGGGATCTCATCGGGGTGGTGCAGGATCGGGCGGTGGGCGTAGGAGCCGACCTCCATCGAGCCAGCCGACTGACGCTCGTAGCAGAAGGTGTCCATATCGCGGACGATCGGGTAACCGATCTCGTTGTTGGTCTCGGCAAGCACGTCGAGCGGGCCGACGTCGGCCATCTGGTGGACGGCCGGGACGAGCGGGATGTAGGTGTCGGCCATGTACGCGATCTGGTTCGACCACACACCGCAGGCGATGACCACATACTCGGTCTCGATCGTGCCCTTGTCGGTTACCACACCGGTGACCTTGCGCCGACCGTTCGGACGCGGGGTGTCGTCGGTGAGGATGTCGAGCACCTCGGTGTTGGCGAAAACCTGGCAGCCAGCCTTCTCAATGGCTTCCTTGCGCATCACGGTGCCGGTCTCGAGGGAGTCGACCACCGAGACGGTCGGGCAGTAGAAGCCGCCGAGGATGACGTCTTCGTTGATGAACGGCACGAGCTCCTTGACCTGTGCGGGGTCGAGCAGGTGAGCCTCGATGCCCCACGCCTTGGCGGAGGTCATCCGGCGCTGGAGTTCGTCCATGCGCTCCTGGGTTCGGGCGACCTCAATGCCACCGGAGTCGACCGAGAGGTTCAGGTCGCGGTACTGGTTGGCGGACTGCTCACCGAGCAGCGCCATCTCCTTGTTGTGGTCGACCGGGAAGATGAAGTTCGACGCGTGGCCGGTCGAGCCACCCGGGTTGGGCAACGGGCCCTTGTCCAGCAGGACGAGGTCGGTCCAGCCGAGGCGGGCCAGATGGCCCACCAGGCAGTTGCCGACGATGCCGGCGCCGATGACGACGACCTTGGCGGAAGTCGGGAAGTCGCTCACGTTGGTTCCCCTCAGTGTTGGTGTGATGCGGTCTCGGGAGTCGGTGACGCGCTCGGAATTCGAGGCGCTGTTGCTTGACGCAGTGATATATCACCGGTGTATCATCCAAATAGTACGGCACGTTCGCGTGTCGGGCAACCCCCGATTCGACAACGCGTCAATCGGAATCCACGGCGGGGCCGTGGTGACTGCGATGACCGAGCTTTCCCTCTCCGAACAGGCCTACGGGCAACTGCGCCGCATGATCGTGCGCCTTGACTTCGCGCCTGGCGACGTCCTGCGCGAGGAGGCGCTGCAGGAGACGCTCGGCATGAGCCGCACACCGATCCGCGAGGCCCTCCAACGCCTGGCACGAGAGCATTTCGTCACGGTGATCCCCCGCCGCGGCATGTTCGTGAGCGGCATCGACGTTTCCGAGCTGTCGATGCTGTTCGAGACCCGCTCGGTGCTCGAGCCCTACGCCGCTCGTCTCGCGGCAGCCCGCGGCACCGACGAGCACTGGACCGCCATGGCCGCAGCGCTCGACGCCGCCGACTCGGCCGTCGGCAACCTCCACCTGATGGAGATCGATCGTCGCGGCCACGAGATCATGTGGGAAGCCGCCGGCAACCGGTTCCTCGTCGACACCCTTGACATGCTCTACGCACAGTCCGATCGGCTGTGGCACCTCTATCTCGCCGACGTTGCCGACATGCAGCATGCGGTCGACGAACACGCCGAACTCATGGACGTCCTCCGGGCCGGCGACGGCGAACGGGCCGGTGAGCTGATGGAAGAGCACATCCGGGCCTTCGATGCCGAGATCCGCACGGCGGTGACGGAACGGCTCGCCTCGCCGCTGGCGGGCTGACCCCGGCCTTCCTTCCCGATACGGCAGCCGTTAGCCTTTGGCTGATTCCACGATGCGGAACCCTTCCGCATCGTGGAACACGCTGGTACGCTCGCCCGAGGTACGCCCAGGCCCGGGCTCCGCAGAGTTTCTATGGGGGAAACCATGTCCTTCCCGTCCGATCTCGAGATCGCCTCGCAGGCGAATCTCCGTCCGCTCACCGAGATCGCCGCCAACGCCGGCATCCCCGCCGAATGCCTTGAGCCGTACGGCTCGGGCGCCGCGAAGATCACGCTCGACGCGATCGAGAAGATGGCCGATCGCCCGAAAGCGAAGTACGTCGTCGTCTCCGCCATCACCCCCACCCCACTGGGTGAAGGCAAGACCACCACCACCGTCGGGCTTGGCCAGGCGTTCCAGCACATCGGTTCGTCCGCCACCATCGCCATCCGCCAACCCTCGATGGGTCCCACCTTCGGCATCAAGGGCGGCGCCGCCGGCGGCGGCTACAGCCAGGTCGTCCCGATGGAGCTGTTCAACCTCCACCTCACCGGTGACATGCACGCCGTCACCGCCGCGCACAACCTCTGCTCGGCCATGGTCGACGCACACCTCTACCACGGCAACGAGGCCGGCTTCGACATTCACAACATCACCTGGCGCCGCGTCGTCGACATCAACGACCGTGCCCTGCGCAACGTCACCATCGGCCTCGGCGGCAAGCTCGACGGCATTCCCCGCGAAACCGGCTTCGACATCACCGCCGCCTCCGAGGTCATGGCCGCACTGGCTCTCGCCACCGACCTGCACGACCTCCGAGCCCGCATGGGCCGCATCGTGCTGGGCTACACCAAGGCCGGTGATCCCATCACCGCCGAACAGATCGGCGCCGCCGGATCGATGACCGTCATCTTGCGTGAGGCCATCAAGCCCAACCTCATGCAGACGTTGGAGAACACTCCGGCCCTCGTGCACACCGGCCCGTTCGGCAACATCGCCACCGGCAACAGCTCGATCGTGGCCGACCGGATCGGCATCCACACCAGCGACTTCCTCCTCACCGAGGCGGGCTTCGGCGCCGACATGGGCGCCGAGCGCTTCTTCAACATCAAGTGCCGCTACTCGGGCCTCGCCCCCGATGCTGCCGTGCTCGTCGCGACCGTGCGGGGCCTCAAGGCCCACTCCGGCAACCACAAGATCGTCCCCGGCAAGCCACTCCCCGAGGATCTGCTCAAGGCCAATCCCGACGAGGTCCACCAGGGTGGCGACAACTTGCGCAAGCAGCTCGAGAACATGCAGGTCCACGGCTGCACGCCGGTCGTCGCGATCAATGTGTTCCCCGGCGACCACGACGAAGACATTGCCGCCATCCACGAGATCGCCTCGGAGTACGGCGCCCGTGCCGCCGTGTCGACCCACTTCTCCGACGGCGGGCGTGGCGCCGCCGAGCTGGCCACCGCCATCAAGGAAGCCGCCGAGGAGGAATCCAACTTCCAGGTCCTCTACCCAGACGACGCATCCCTCAAGGACAAGATCCACGCTGTCGCCACCAAGGTGTACGGCGCCGACGGTGTCGAATACTCGGCGGCCGCCGACAAGCAGCTCGCCAACTACACCACACAGGGATTCGGCAACCTGCCGGTTTGCATCGCCAAGCAGCACCTCTCGCTGAGCCACGACGCGAAGCTCAAGGGTGCCCCCACGGGCTGGACCCTGCCGGTGCGCGAGGTGCGCGCCTCTGTCGGTGCCGGCTTCGTCTACCCGATCTGTGGCGACATGCGCACCATGCCCGGCCTCGGCACCGCCCCGGCCGCCATGCAGATCGACATCGACGACAACGGCAACATCGTCAACCTGTCCTAGTTCCCCGTCCTCACCCCAACCACCGCAGCGAAAAGAGCCCCACCATGGCGTTGTTCAAGAAGAACGAGGTGCCCGAGATCGTCGAGTCCGACGAGGCACGGGCCCACCGCGAGCACCTGACTCGCAACTTCACCATCGAAGTCATTCCGATGAAGAGCCTGGACAACGCTCGCAAGCATCTGCCCGCCGGCGCACCGCTGTCCGTCACCGCGTCGCCGGTGAAGGGCCTCGAGGAGACCCAGCGTCTCACCGAGGAGTTCCAGGCGGCCGGGTTCGAGCCGGTGCCGCACATCTCGGCGCGTATGGTGCGCGACCGTGCCCACTGCGCGGAGCTCGCTCACTGGCTGCGCGACAACGGCCTGAAGAAGATGTTCCTGGTCGGCGGCGACCAGGACCCGCCCGGCGAGTACTTCGATGCCGTGCTCTTCTTGCAGGACTTCCTCGAGCAGGACCACGGCCTCGAGGGCCTAGGTGTCACCTCATACCCCGACCATCACGCGTTCATCTCCGACGAGAAGCTGCACGAGGCGCTCCACGCCAAGCAGGCGCTGCTCGCCGAAGCCGGGCTCCCCGGCTGGTGCTCGACGCAGATGTGCTTCGACGCCGAGGTGATCGAGGCGTGGCTGCGAAGGGAACGGGCCGAAGGCTTGACCCTGCCGGTACACCTCGGGGTATCTGGCGTGGTCGACAAGGCCAAGCTCATGACGATGGGGGTGCGCATCGGGCTCGGCGCGTCGCTCGGCTATCTCAAGAAGAACCGGGCGGCCATCACCAAGATGCTGACTTCGACCTCGTATGACCCGAACGACCTCATGATGCCGCTGTCGAACGCGGCGCTCGAGCTCGGCATCGAGGGCGTGCACATGTACACGTTCAACCAGATCGAGGCGACGGAACAGTGGCGGGCCGAGGCGCTCGCCGAACTCGCCAGCTGACCCGATCGGGCATCACGTTCCCTCCACCGGGCTCTGATGGCGACGTAACGCTCGTCGGACGTCGCTCAGGTGGAGGAACGAGCCTGTGACCGCCACCGTCGACATCTCGCTTCGAGCCGTCGCAATCGCAACGGCCGCCTGGGCGTCGGTCGCCTCGATCACGTCGGCGACACCAGCGGCACGGAAGGCGTCGGCCATCACCGAGGTCGGATGACTCCGCGGCCCGAACGCACCGGGCGAGGGACCGAACGGCACGACGATCGCGGCATCCAGCGCTGGAGCAATCGCAGCGGCACAGCCGCCGAGGTCCTTCCCCTCTCCCACCGACACGATGCCGAGTCGGGGTCCCGGCTCGGAGCGAAGGGGGCCGACGAGCGCCATGAGCTTCATAGGGTTGTGGGCGCCGTCGAAGATCCATCTCGATGGCCGGATCTCGGAGAGGTTCACCTGCTCGTACCGACCGGGCGGTGAGCCGAACACCGGATCGGGCGCCGACGGGTCGAGTTCAGCGAGTACGGCGGCAGCGGTCGCCTCGGCATCGTGACGCCAGTCGTTCGTCGACGCCACCTCGATCAAACGCACCCCGTGCTCAGCGGCTGTCGCCCGCGCCACATCGACTGCTTCGCCGGAAGGCTGCGGTCCGAGCACGGCCGTCGTGCGGCCGGCGAACACCGCCGTCTTCTCGGTCGCGATCGCCGTCACCGTCGGACCTAGGACGTCGGTGTGGTCAAGGCCGATCGCTGTCACGACGGTGACGACATCCGAGCGCCCAAAGACATTGGTGGCGTCGACCCGGCCACCGATGCCCGCCTCGACGACGAGCCAGTCGGTGCCGGCCCGTCGCGCCATCACGAGGGCGATTGCGGTGGTCAACGCAAAGAAGGTCGGTGGTTCCCCGGAGGAAGCGAGCGCGTCGGCGTGGGGTCGGATCTCCTCGATTGCGGCGACCACCTCCTCCCACGACGGCACCTCATCGGCCACCATGAAGCGCTCACGGATGTCGTGCACGTGGGGCGACTGGTGGAGTCCGACCGACCAACCCGCCGCTCGGAGCGAGGCAGCAACAAGGCGTGCGACGGTGCCCTTGCCGGCAGTACCGACGACATGCACCGCCCGAACCCGGTCCTGTGGGTCGCCCAACCGGGCCAGCAACTGCGCCGAGGCGAGCCGGGCTCGCTCGCCACGAGGCGCGCCGGGCTGCACAACGCCGAGGAGCCATTGCTCGACCGAGTCGGGATCGGGCGACATCACCGCCGGACCACCCTTTCTGCTCCTTACGCACCGCGCTACCCTTGGGTTCCGTCATACGGAACCGTTCCACCATACAGAACGGCCCTCGATGGCGACTCGTAGATCGCACTCGGTTCGAAGATGCAGGAGTAACGAACGATGAAGGTGCTGCTCGCCGACGCGCTGCCCGACGCAGCGGTCGAACGACTCGAAGCCGCCGGTGACGAGGTCACCCGTATGCCCGATCTCGACGCTGACACCTTGCCGGAGCACATCGCCGGCTTTGAGGTGCTGATCGTCCGCTCGACCAAGGTCACCGCTGCTGCGCTCGACCAGGCCGACTCGCTCGGCCTCATCGTCCGGGCCGGCGCCGGCACCAACACAATCGACTGTGACCGAGCCGCTGAACTCGGCGTCTTTGTGTGCAACGTGCCCGGCAAGAACGCCCTCGCCGTCGCCGAGCTCACGATGGGGCTCCTCCTCGCGATCGACCGCCACATTGCGGCTGGCACAGCCGACCTTCGGACCGGGACCTGGAACAAAAAGGCGTACTCGAAGGCCGAGGGCCTCTTCGGCCGTCGCATGGGCATCATCGGTGTCGGCGACATCGGCATCGCAACGGCCGCCCGTGCGAGCGCGTTCGGTATCGACGTCATCGCCGTCGCGAAGCCCAGCCGCAGCGACCTCGCCGTCGCTCGCGCCGAAGCAGCCGGCATCACGTTCGTCGACACGCTTGACGAGCTGCTCACCACCAGCGACATCGTTTCGCTGCACGTGCCCGGCTCGACCGACACCAAGGGCATGGTCGACTCGGCGTTCCTTGCCAAGATGAAGGACGGCGCGGTTCTACTCAACACCAGTCGGGGCGACGTCGTCGACGAGGCGGCGCTGATCGACGCCATGGACAACCGCGGTATGCGCGCCGGTCTCGACGTGTACGCGAACGAGCCCGGCTCCGGAACGGCCGAGTTCGACTCGGCCCTCGCCAAGCACCCGAGTGTCGTCGGCACCCATCACGTCGGCGCTTCGACCAACCAGGCCCAGGTGGCCGTCACCGACGGCACGATCGACACCGTCCAGGCGTATCGCGCCGGCGAACCGGTCAACTGCGTGAACCTCGATCCGGTGCCAGTGCGCGCCGCGACCCTCACGGTGCGTCATCACGATCGCGTCGGCGTGCTCGCCAGCGTGCTGCAGATCCTTCGCAAAGAAGAGCTCAACGTCTCGAACATGCAGAACCGGGTCTTCGCCGGATCGAAGGCCGCCGTTGCGTCGATCGACGTCGGGCATCTCCCCAGTGCCGAGATCGTCGATGAGGTTCAGGCCCTCGAGGACGTCATCTACATCTCCGTGACCCCCGCATGAGCCGCGAACGGCTTTTCGAGCCCTTCGCTGGTTGGCTCATCCGGCCTGAGTGGGCGGCGCGGGTCATCGCCGGTGCCTACGACACCAAGAGCCCGGCCGAGCGCCGCGAGATCGTTTCCACCAATCCGTACAGCTACCTGGGCGTGACCCGATCCGCCGAAGACCTCGCACCGGGGGACGACGCTGACGAAGCCGAGCTTCTTCGTCGCGGTGCCGACACGCTGACCACCATCCTTGATGCCGACGCGTTCGCGCCGACCGACCACGCTGCGCTCTACGCCTACCGCCTCACCTACGCAGGCCACTCCCAGCTGGGGGTCGTCGGGGCACTCGCCGTCGACGCATTCCACGACGGCCGCGTCCTGACCCACGAAAACGTTCGCCCCAACCGGGCCAAGCTGCTCAGCAGCCATCTCCAGCAGGTGGGCGCCACCTCGTCGCCGATCGCGCTCACGCGCCGACCCGACCCGGCCGTTGCCGCCGTTCTCGCCGTTGCGACCGAACGTGAGCCGCAGGTCCACCACATCGTCGAAGAGGTCCTCCACGAGGTGTGGGTGCTCGACGAGCACGAAAGCATCGCCGTCGCCGAACTCCTCGCCGACGAACCGGTGTACGTCACCGACGGTCACCATCGCTCTGCAGCAGCAATCGCAGGCTCGATGGAGCGCGACGAACCCGCCTTCCAGCGCACACTCGCCGTGCTGTTCCCCTCCAATGCGCTACGCGTCGAGGCGTTTCATCGCCGGATCCCCGACACCCTCGGCCGTGATCCGCACGCGCTTGAAGCGCTGCTCGCCGACGTCGGTGATCTCACCGAAGTCGGCACGCTCGAGGAGGCCCGTCCCCAGCAGCCCCGCGAAGTCGGCGTCTACCACCAGGGCAACTGGTGGAAGCTCGTGCTGCCGGAGCCCGAGACCGACAGCCCGGTCGGCCTGCTCGATGTCGAACTGCTCCGCACGAACGTGATCCTCGACCTGCTCGGCATCGATGAACTCCAACCGGACTCGGGGGCCGACTATGTGCCGGCCCCGAACGGGATCGATGAAGTCGTGCGCCGCTGCGACGAAGATGGTCGCATCGGTTTCGTGATGTATGCGACGTCGATCGAGGAGCTGATGGCCGTCGCCGATGCCGAGGAACTCATGCCCCCGAAGTCGAGCTATGTCGCGCCGAAGCCCCGCTCCGGGATCTTCCTTCGTGTGCTCGGCACGGGCGCGACCAGCCACCTTGATCCGAGCTGAACGCCGACATCGTCAGCTCCCAAAACCGGGATCTCACACCTGGTCAGGGGGTCAGGCGAAGGCGCCCTGCATACGCGCCGCGTTGAAGGTGTTCTCCATCAAGCAGCCGATGGTCATCGGGCCGGTACCGCCGGGCATCGGGGTGATGGCACCGGCGACCGCCTGCACGGCGTCGAAGTCGACATCGCCCTGGATGCCGTCGGCGGTGCGGCTGATGCCCACGTCGAGCACAGCAGCGCCGGGCTTCACGAACTCAGCGGTAACGAGACCGGCCACGCCCACGGCGGCGACGATGATGTCGGCCTCCCGGCAGATCGCGGCCAGGTCGCCCGAACGGCTGTGGGCAAGCGTCGGCGTGGCGTCGCAGCCCTTGCGGCCGAGCAGGAGAACCTGAGGCAACCCGACGAGCGTCGAGCGGCCGATGACGACCGCCTTCTTGCCGGCAGTCTCAACGCCGTAGCGCTCCATCAGGCGCATCACCCCGAGCGGGGTGCAGGGAACGTGACCGTCGCGACCGCGAAGAAGTCGACCCATCGAGCGCTCAGTGAGGCCGTCGACATCCTTCTCCGGCGGGAGCAGATCGAGAATCCGTTCGGCATCGAGACCGTCGGGCAACGGCAGCTGCACGAGGATGCCGTGCACCGACGGGTCGTCGGCGAGGTCACGGACGGCCGCCTCCAGATCCGGCTGGCTGATGTCGCCGGGAAGCTCCACGTGGCGCGACACCATCCCGGCCTCTTCGGCCTTCTTGCGCTTGTTGCGGACATAGATCTGACTCGGCTTGTCGTCGCCGACGAGCACCGTCGCAAGGCACACGTGAGGGTTGCCGAGCGCCTCGATCCGGCCCTTCAACTCGACCACGAGTTCGTCGCGGAGTCGGTTGCCGTCCATGAGCACTGCGCCACCCGGCGTGCGCTCCCACTTCTCTTCAGCCATGGGCCAAATCTACCCGGAACCCATCCGTCGAGATGGCCAAAAGCGGCCACAACCAGTCGGACGGCAGGCGCAGGCGACGACGCCTATCGTCTCCCGTATGGGGGGACCGCTCGAAGGAATCAGGGTGCTCGATCTCAGTCAGGTGGTGGCCGGCCCGTTGGCCACCCAGATCCTGGCCGAGCAGGGTGCCGAGGTGATCAAGGTCGAACCGATCGGCGGTGAACTCACCCGCGTGACCGGGCCCGACCACATCCGGGGGCTGTACGCCAACTGCAATCGGGGTAAACGATGTCTCGCCGTCGATCTCGCGACCCCGGACGGGGTCGAGATCGTGCTCGGCTTGGCGGAGCGCAGCGACGTCGTCGTGCAGAACTTTCGGCCAGGGGTGGTCGAACGGTTGGGCATCGACTTCGACACCGTCGCTGCCCGCAACCCCGATGTCATCTACGGCTCGGTCTCCGGATTCGGCCCCGACGGCCCCTACAGCCAGCGGGCCGTGCTCGATCCGGTGGTCCAGGGTCTCGTTGGCATCGTCCATGGCCAGGTCAGCGAATCACTTCCGTTTCCCGACCTTGTCCGCACCCTGGTCGCCGACAAGGCCACCGCCCACACGGTCGCACAGACGATCACCGCGGCCCTCTTTGCCCGAGAACGCGGGGCCGGGGGCCAACACATCGAACTGTCGATGCTCGACGCCACGCTCGCCTGGTTCTGGCCTGACGGCATGGCCGACCTCACCCATCACAAGGGCGAGATCGTGACCCACCGCCCGTGCGACCTATACCAACTCGTCGACACGCTCGACGGTCAGCTCGTCTATTTCCTCGCTAGTCAGTCGCAGTTCGAAGGGATGTGGCGGGCGCTCGGGCGCGACGATCTCCTCGCCGACGAAAACTTCTGCAACCCGGGCCTCCTCACCCGCAATCGTGGAGCGGCCACCGAGGCGCAGGCCGCAATCCTGGCCGGCCTCGCTCAGATGACCACCGGGCAGGCGGTCGAGGCACTCGCCGAGCACAGTGTGCCGGCCGGGCCGGTGCTGACCCGTGCGCAGGTGTTTGACGATCCGCAGGTGATCCACAACAACCTCATCGTCGAGTGGGATCTCCCGAACGGCGAGACCTTGCTTCAGGCGGGACCACCGGGAACCTTCTCGGCGACCCAACCCGAATTCCGCCCGTTCATCGGGGTCGTCGGGGAGCACACCGAACAGATCCTGGCCGAACTAGGTCACGACGCCGCTGCGATCGCGAGTTTCCGGGGGGCCGGGGTCGTAGCCTAATTGCCTTGTCTTACGACCTCTATCGCTGGCAACACGATGCCTTGATGGCCTGGCACCGATGTGGCCGTCGCGGCGTGATCGAGGCGGTCACCGGGTCGGGCAAGACCGACGTCGCCCTCACGGCCATCAACGATGCCGTACATCGAGGCTTGTTCGCGCTGGTCATCGTGCCGTCGCGGGTGCTCATGGAACAGTGGTTCGAACGCCTCGGTCGGTGGATGCCCGATGCCGAGATCGGACGCCTGGGCGATGGCTACCGCGATCGTCCGATCGACTGCGACGTCCTCATCACCACGCGCCACTCGGCCGCCAGCCGAGTACCACTCCCGACCTCGGACCGCGGTGGCATCCTCGTCGCCGACGAGTGCCACGGCTTCGGCGGTTCGGTCCTCCGCAAGAGCCTGCTGCCCGAGTATCAGGAGCGCCTCGGTCTCACCGCCACGCTCGAACGCTCCGATGATGCCGTCGAGACGATCCTGCTGCCGTACTTCGGTGGGATCTGCTACCGCTACGACTTCGCCTCGGCGATCGCCGACGGCGTGTGCGCCCAGCCCCGCGTCGGCTTCATGGCGGTACCGCTCACCCGGGAGGAGCGCACCGAATACGACGCCACCGAGGGCCGGATCGTCGCCGCCCGTCGACAGCTCAAGCAGATCAAGGGCATCCCCCACGAGCCGTTCGGCGACTTCCTCGCTGCCGTCCACCACCTCGCCGCCAACGACGCCGGCCCCGACGGCCGGGCCGCCAACGAGTACCTCAACGCGTTCTCGTCTCGTCGGGAGATCGTGGCGACCAGTTCGGCGAAGTACGAGGCGCTCGGCAAGTTCGCCGAGGCGATCAGATCCGCCGACGGCGCCCTGCTGTTCACCGAAACGGTTCGCGCCGCGAACCACGCGATCGTCCGTCTCGATCCGGTGATCAATATCGAGATCATCACGGGCGACACCGGCCGCAGCGACCGCAGCGCCATCCTCGAGCAGCTGCGCGACGGCACGCTCGATGCCGTCGCGGCCCCTCGTGTGCTCGACGAGGGGGTCGACGTTCCCAACGCGAACCTGGGGCTCGTTGTCTCGGCGAGCCGCACCCGCCGCCAGATGATCCAGCGGATGGGTCGGATCCTGCGCCGCAAGCCGCTCGGCAGCGGCGCGCGTTTTGTCATCATCTTTGCCGCCGACACGCTGGAGGATCCCCGGTTCTCCGAGGATCGTGACGGCTTCTTGGAGGAGATTGAGGAGATCGCCGAGTCGTCTCGCATCTTCAAGCCGAGCGAGTTCGATCACTTGGCCACCTTCCTTGACTACTCAGGGCCTGAGGTGCTCACACAGCCCGAGACGGTCGGGTCGTTCGAGCCGCCGGATCTGGCCCCGGAGGAGATCACGGAGTGGACGGCGGAGGCCCAGCCGTACCTCGAGATGATCAGTCCGGAACTTCCCGAGATCACCAAGCCGAAGCAGGTGCGGGAGAAGCCTCGCCTGTCGACTGGTGAGCATCCGGTCGCGCTGATCGCCGTCGGCAGCCAGTGGGCGTTGCGATGCACCGGTTGTGAGGCGACGTCGGAGCCGAGGACCTACAAGTGGCAGGCGATGGACGACAAGGTCGAGTGCACCTGCGTGCGCTGACCGAAGCGCAGCGACAGATGCGTGCGCGCGGCGATCCGTCCTAGGATCTGCCGCACCATGGGGGGGTTCACAGGAGATCGCCACCCCACTCGGCGCTGATCTCTTCGACGAATACGGCGAGGAGATCTGCAGGGCCGGAAACGATGCGTTCGGTGCCGAGCTGTGGACCTGGTACGAGCGGTAAGCACGCATCGACGCTGACACGTACGCCGCCGCCGCCGAGCGCAAGGCAGCCCTGACCCGGCAGGTGTGCGACGCGATCGAACGCGCAACCCGACAGAACCGATCCGACAGAACTGATCCGGAGACGACGCAGTCTGCCGACCGTTCCTGCCGCCGCAGTGGGCACAGGCCGTGCTGCGCTGCCACTGTGACCGTGTGGCGACACTCCCCCTCCCCTCCCCCACACGCGACGCGGTCGAGACCTGGGTCGACGACCATCTCGGCCACCTCTTCGATGGTCCGGCGATCGGCTCTCCTGCCTTTCGCGGTGGTCAACGGTCTGCTGACGCGGCCCTCGCCGCGTTCGATGTTCGTGGGTACGCCGCAACCCGAAACGAGGTCGCGCCGATCGAGCGCCGGGGCGCCTCCCGCCTTTCGCCCTACATCCGCCATGGGCTACTGCCACTTCCCGAGGTCTGGAGGGCTGTCGGCGGCGGACCCAACCGCGATGTGGAGAAGTTCCGCGACGAGTTGCTGTGGCAGGAGTACAGCCGCCATTGGTACGCCCGCCTGGGGCGAGCCACCGCCGATCCGGTCCGCAACGCTCCAACCGACGTCCGGCCCGGCGACGGGTGGGATCGCATGCTGCCGTGCCTCAACGCCGTGGTCGGCGAGCTTGAGCAGGACGGCTGGCTCGTCAACCAGACCCGCATGTGGCTCGCTGGCGACTGGACCGTGCGCCACGGTCAGGACTGGCGTCGGGGCGAAGACCGTTTCTTTCGCCATCTGCTCGACGGCTCTCGGGCGGCGAACCGACTCGGCTGGCAGTGGACCACCGGCGTCGGCTCGAACAAGCCCTACGGCTTCAGCCGCTGGCAGGTCGAGAAACGAGCGCCGGGGTTGTGCAAGCGCTGCCCCCACCGTGATGCCTGCCCGATCGACGCCTGGCCCGACGAGCCGTCGTTCGTCTCGGTCGACTGGCCTGCAGAAGTCGACCTCACCGGACCGGACGAGATCGTCACCCACGCAGCACCTGACACCGTCTGGCTGACCGCAGAGTCGCTGGGCACAACCGACCCTGCCCTCTCGCTCAATCCGGGCCTGCCGGCGGTTTTCGTCTTCGACGAGCCGCTGCTCGCCCGGCTGCGCCTCGACAGCAAGCGACTGGTGTTCCTCACCGAGACGCTCGCTGAACTCGCCGAGGACCACGATCTGGAGCTCCGGCTCGGCGACCCGGTCGACGAACTCGTCGGGCGCAGCCTCGCCGTCACCCATGCCCCCGTGCCCGGATTCGCTGATCGAGCATCGATGATCCACCCCGCCGAAGTTCACCCGTGGCCGTGGCTTCGAAAGCCGAGGCCGGGTTCGGTGCGGTCGTTCAGCGCCTGGCGCAAGAAGGTCGATCGGCGATGAGTGGGGGTCCCGGCGACGCCAAGATCTGCGCCTCATGCGGACGGACAATGGCCTGGCGCAAGGCATGGGCGAAGAACTGGGCCGACGTTCGCTACTGCTCGAACGCCTGCCGCAGCCGCAAGCTGAAAGCGGTCGACCACGACCTCGAAGCCGCCATCCTTCGCCTGCTTTCTCAACGGTCGGGCGGGGCCACGATCTGTCCGAGCGAAGCGGCCAAGGTCGTCGAGCCCGACGACTGGCGATCGCTGATGGAACCCGCCCGGTCCGCAGCCCGGCGACTCGTCGCCTCCGGCGACGTCGTGATCACGCAACAGGGGGCGGTCGTCGACCCATCGTCCGCCAAGGGCCCGATCAGGATCCGACGAGCATGAATGACACCGACCTCGGACTCGACGGCGAGACGCACCTCGACGACGACGCCAACGATCGGGTGCACCACCACGCACGCGTCGGGGACGAACATCCGCAAGGGTCTGATGGTTCGTTCACGACGCTGTGCGGACTCCGGATTACGCCCCGCCCCGACGCAGGGAAGCTCCCATGCTGTCCGATGTGCGCGCTTGTGATGGGCCGCCCCTGTCGGTGAGCAGCCCGGCGGCGGGTGTCAGTCGCGAACGCGCAACCACTGCAGAAAGACGACCATGCCGGCGAGGGCGAACATGGCGGCTCCCGCCCAACCCCACCACTCCCCGCCCGCACCGATCGCGAACCCGGCGACGGTGAACAGTGCGCACAGACCCGCATCGCGGAGCAGACGTTCGCGAGTCGGCTCCGCTCCGGCGCGACGAAACATGCGCTCCAGACCATTCCGTGGGGTGAGATCGGGCTCGTCGCTCACGGTCCGAACCGTACCGCCGCAGCACCGACACCAGAGGTGCGGCGAAGCAAACTAGCGCTCGACGAGGTCCATGGTCTCGGGCTGGCAGACCGGGCACCACCAGACATTGCGCCCGTCAGCATTCGCCGTTTCGATCGGCTCCGCGCAACGACGACACGGCGCGCCCGTGCGCTTGTAGACGTAGAGGCGGTCACCACGTTTGAGCTCGCGGGGCGACTCGACGCCCATCTCGTCAGGCAAAACGGTCACGATCTTGCCCATCTTCTCGCCGTCCGTGAGTGCGACCACCGACCGACGCCAGATGTCATCGATGGCCCAGGACTCGAGGGACTTCGCGACGGTCAACGGATGGATCCCGGTAAGGAACAACAGCTCTGACCGGTACACGTTGCCGATCCCGGCGACCACCTTCTGGTCGAGCAACGCGGCCCCGATCGAGATAGACCGGCGGCTGAGCCGGCGCCCGAGTTCGTCGGCTCCATCGGCGGGATCGAGGATTGGATCCGGACCGAGTCGAGCGCGGAGATCGTCCTCGTCCTCCGGGGTGATGAGCTCGCACGCCGTCGGGCCGGCGAGGTGCAGATGGTCGGTCTCGGTCTCCATGACGAGCCGCGCATTCGGCGACGGCTCCGGCGCCGGCAGCGACCGAACCCGAAATTTGCCGAACAATCCGAGATGCACGTGCAGGATGTCGCCCTCGTCGAACCGGTAGAAGAGATGCTTTCCGAGCGCGTCGATGCCGGTGATGGTCTGGCCGTTGAGGGTCGCCGCTCCGTCGTCGAAACGTCCCTGCGGTGACGACGTCCGAACTGGCTTGCCGCGGAAGCGCCGCCCCTGCAAGCGAGCGGCCCGATGGAGAACGTGTCCCTCCGGCATGGATCAGCCGAAGGCTCGGCTGGGCAGATCGGTCACGTCACCATCGATCGCCTCGGCGATCACCTTGGCGACCGTTTCCGGCGGCAACCCTTCGGGCATCCTCGGCGCCTGACCCTCGATCGCACGATCGGCGAGCCCGGTCTCGGTGTGAGGGGGCCGGGCGTCGATCACCCGTACCTTGGCTCGCCGCGCCTCGCGGGCGAGGGCTTCGTCGAACGAGGCCACCGCTGCCTTCGACGCGCCGTAGGCGGCCATGCCGGGCAGGTTCCGCTCAGCGATCACACCGGAGATGTTGACGATCACGCCACCCGGTCGGAGGTGCGTGAGCGCGGCCTTGGCGAGAGCGATCGGCACGAACGTGTTGGTGAGGAACAGCTCTTCCATCGTGTCGAGCGACAGGTCGACGACATTGCCGAACGCCACGACTCCGATGGCGTTGACGACCACGTCGAGTCCCCCGCCGTGATCGACGGCAGCATCGACGGCGACGTCAGCGTTGCGGGGATCCCGGAGGTCGAGGGCAAGACGCTTGGCGGCGACAGGTACGGCGCCGAGCCGGTCGGCGTTTCGCGCAACGAGGGTCAAGACGTCACCTCGAGCAGCGAGTTCGGAGGCGATCGCGGCGCCCAGCCCGCCAGAACCACCGGCGATCAGGACGGAACGAGGGTGAGCGATCTCGGACACGTGAGTACTACGGGACCGCGGGCGTGCCCGGATTCAGCCGGGGTGCCTCTCGGACGCCGGCACACGGCGTCGATACCGGGGTTCGATTCCGACGGTTCACCGCCTCGGCCGGAGGACCTGCGAACCTTGAGCGATGGCGTCTCGCACCCGTGCTGCCCGCTATGCCAAGCGTCGCAAGAACCGCATGGCGAAGCGCGACCACGACCTCACCGACGAGCAGTGGGCTGCCTTGCAGGAGGCCTGGGACGGCTGCGCGTACTGCGGCGCTACCGGCGTGCTCATGCAAAAGGACACGGTTCTCGCGATCTCTCGAGGTGGGCGCTACACGATCGACAACGTCGTGCCCGCCTGCCGATCGTGCAACGCGAGCAAATGCAACGACGAGGTCACCGGGTGGATGCGCCGCAAGAAGCTCGACGAGAAACGCTTCCTGGTCCGGCAGTACGAGATCCGCAAGGAGCTCGAAGGGCACGCCGCCGACCCTTCGTAGACTCGACACCCTGATGTCCGAGTCCGCCCGCCTCATCACGATCAACCCGACGTCGATCGATGATGCGCTCGTCGTCGAGGCGGGCGCCGCGCTCGCAGCCGGGAAGCTTGTCGCGATCCCGACCGAGACGGTCTACGGCCTCGGCTGCAACGCACTTGATCCCGACGCAATCGCCGGTGTGTTCGAGGCCAAGGGCCGACCGGCATCTGATCCGCTGATCATCCACGTCGACGGTGTCGCCATGGCCGACACACTCATCGAAGGCGGGCTTCCCACGGTCGCCACCCGGCTTGCGGCTGCGTTCTGGCCCGGACCCCTCACGATGGTGCTGCCCAAGACCGAGATCGTGCCGGATGCGATCACCAGCGGTGGCCCGACCGTCGGCGTCCGGTGTCCGGCGCACCCGGTCGCCCGAGCCCTGATCACAGCATCCGGCGTGCCCGTCGCTGCGCCGAGCGCCAACCGGTTCGGGCGTATCAGCCCGACCACGGCGGCACACGTCGTCGAGGAACTCGGTGACCGGATCGACCTGATCGTCGACGCCGGCCCAGCCGATCACGGCGTCGAATCCACGGTGATCACGTTCGAAGGCGACGAGGCTGTCATCCTCCGCCATGGGGCGCTCACCGCCGAGGCCCTCGCCGACCACGTCGCTGTCCGCGAGGTAGGAGCGGCCGACGCCGAAGCCCGAGCTGCAGCGCCAGGCCATGACCTGCGGCACTACTCCCCACGGACACCGGCGATCGCCACGACGACGACTCCCGGCGATGCGACGGAGGGCGACATCGTCTATGTCGCGTACGACGACCGTGCGATTCCCCTTCCCGGTGGATGGAGCTTCTTCTCCCTCGGCGACCGGTCCGACCTCGAACTCGTTGCCCGCGATCTCTACGCCAACCTCCGGCGTCTCGACGCCGCCGCCCATGACCTGATCGTCATCGAGCTCACCGGCGCCGCCGGTATCGGTCGAGCGATCGACGACCGGCTCACCCGAGCGGCGTCAGGGATCGTGACGACGACAGACGTCGCGCTCGCCGGAGCCGTGGCCGAGGTCCTTCAGGCGAAACCGTCACCTGACCCTCGGCGGCGGTGACGGGCCCAGACCTCGAACGGTAGGGTCGCCAGATGCGTCGTGCCGAGAAAGCCGATCGGATCGGAGAGATCCTCGACGACCTCTACCCGAAGCCGCCGATCCCGCTCGACCACACCGATCCGTACACCCTGACCGTCGCCGTTGCGCTCTCTGCGCAGACCACCGACAAGAAGGTCAACGAGGTCACGCCGGCCCTGTTCGCCCGGGCGAACACCCCCGAGAAGATGGCCGAACTCTCCCCCGAGGAGATCCTCGGGTACATCAAGCAGGTCGGCCTGGCGCCGACCAAGGCCAAGAATCTCTCGACGATGGCCCACCAGATCCTCGACGCCGGCGGCGAGATCATCCCCGACTGGGATTTTCTGGAGTCGCTCGCCGGTGTCGGCCACAAGACGGCCGGCGTCGTCATGGCCCAATCGTTCGGCGTGCCGTCGTTTCCGGTCGACACTCACATCCACCGACTCGCTCACCGCTGGGGGTTGTCCGACGGCACAACAGTCGAGCGCACCGAGCGCGATCTCAAGGCAGTGTTTCCGGAGGACACCTGGAACCGTCGCCACCTCCAGATCATCTTCTTCGGGCGCGAGTACTGTCCGGCTCGCAATCACGACCTGGCGAGCTGCGACATCTGCTCGTGGGCGGCAACCAAGAAGCAGATCGCACTCGAGGCGAAAACAACACCGAAGAAACCCTCCGCCACCAAGACGTCCACCTCTCGGGGCTGAACGTGGACTCGATCCGCCTCGCCTCCTGGAATCTGTGGTGGCGCCACGGCGAACTTTCCGAGCGCGAGCCCGCGATTCTCTCGACCTTGCGGCACCTCGACGCCGATGTCATCGGGCTCCAGGAAGTCTGTTCTGACGAGCCCGACCAGCCTGCTTGGCTTCGTGACGAACTCGGCGTCAATGTCGTCGCGTCCCCCGATGGCGCCGACGATCAACACACGATCGTGAACGCGATTGCGTCACGCTGGCCGATTATCGAATCGGACTGGCGGTGGCTCGATGTCGGGGACATGCCGAGGCACCGAACCGTTCTGTGGGCACAGGTCGACACGCCCGTTGGTCCCTGGGATGTCTTCACCACCCATCTCTCACACGGCTTCGATCAGAGTGCGCTGCGTTCGCGTCAACTCGACGAGATCGCCGCATGGATCGATGAGCGCCGACGAGCCAATGACGGTGCGCTCCTTCCTCCCGTCCTCGTCGGCGATCTCAATGCCGTGCCGGACAGCGACGAGATCCGTCGCCTCACCGGCCGGTCGGCGCCAGCGGTGCCCGGCCTCGTCTTAAGCGACTGCTGGGAACACGTCGGCACCGGCGATGGCGCCACGTACTCGGCCTCCAACCCGTACGTCACGAACTCGGCCTGGCCTGAACGCCGCCTCGACTATGTGATGGTCTCGTGGCCTCGCCGGCGACCCAATGGCAACCCGATGGCAGCGCATCGCTTCGGGCTCGACCCGGTCGACGATGTCATCGCCTCCGACCACTGGGGTGTCGCGGTCGACCTCACGGTCGCACCACCTCCCGGGTGACGAGTCAGACTCTCACGCCACTGAAGGACCCACGCTGGCCGACATTTTCGGCCCCGGCTGTATCAGTCGTCGGTTGAGGCAGCCTCGGCTGCCGCCCGAGCCTCGAGCATGGCGTGCACGGCCGCCGCGTTCTGGGCGTCACGAGCGAGCAGACGAGCGATCGTTTCGCCATCGACCCCAAGTTCCCCGAGGACAGCGGCAGAATCCTCGCCGAGCCGCGGCGCGTGCTTCGCCGGAAAGGTCTCGGCGGTTTCGCGCACGCCGCCGAACGGGACCGGTGGGCGGGCGATCCGCATCGGCCCGCCATCGGGATGCTCGGTCTCGATGATCGCCCCAAGATGACGGACCTGTTCATCGTCGAACACCTCGTCGAGGGTGTTGACCCGAGCCACGGGGACACCGAACGCGTCGAGCGTGGCGCACACCTCGGCGACGGGGACGTCGGCGATCAGGGCGTTCACTTCAGCCACGAGTTCGTCGATGTTGGCCTCGCGGAGGGCGGGTGTCGCGAAGCGCGGGTCGGTGTGAAGCGACGCTTCCCGCCAGATCGAGAACAATTCGATCGCGCCATCGCTCACGAGAATGATCGACACCGGGCCGTCGGCGGCCTGAAACGTGGGGAACCAGTCGGCCAGTTCACCGGGACCGCTGCTCACGCCATCGCCGACATAGGTGCGTGACCACATCACGTCCGGCCACTGGTAGCTCAACGCCGATTCGAGCATGGTGATCGGCAGGTACTGCCCCCGTCCCGTGCGGGCTCGTTCCAACAGCGCAGCGGTGACCGCTTGGGCGGTCGTGAGGGCGGTCACCTTGTCGAAGATGATCATGCGGACGTTCTCCGGATCGTCGCCACCCTGTGCTACCGCCGTGCCTGCGGTGGCCTGAATGAGCGGGTCGAACACCCGTCGGTTCTCATACGGCCCGGTGCCGTACCCGGTAATCGAGGCATAGACGAGTTCTGGCCGGATCGAGGACAGGGCTTCGTAGCCGAGCCCCATGCGATCGAGGACACCGGGGCGGTAGTTCTCGATGAGCGCGTCGGCGGTTCGGACGAGATCGAGGAAGATCGCTCGTTCCTCGTCGACCTTCAGGTCGAGACACACCGATTTCTTGTTGCGGTTGACCGTGGCGAACATGGCCGCCATGCCGTTCCGGGCCGGTCCGAGGAACCGGGCGGTATCGCCGGTGAACGGCGGCTCGATCTTGAGGACCTCGGCGCCTTGATCGGCCAGGGTCATCGCCGCCATCGGGCCGGAGACCGTCGTCGTCAGTTCCAGGATCCGGTAGCCGTCGAGTGGGCCCCTTGGTGTCTCCCCCATGGGGTGACCGTAGTGCGAATCAGGCGCGGCGTACCGAGGACGACGCTCAGCTGCAGGCGTCGATCCAATCGATCTCGAACGCGAACTCGCCATCGATCCCGTCGGCGAGGATCACCCCGATCTGCGTCGCCTGATCGGGATCGAACGGTTCCGACGTGGCGAGGTTGCCGAAGACACGGGACTCCATGCCGGTGAGTGGCACGACGACCACTTCCCAGTCGCCGCCGACGGCGGGGATCGGGTTGTAGTGCGTGACACGGGTCGAGGCGTCGTCGTCGGCGAGCAGTTCGTAGGCCCGGCCGTCCGTGCGGATTCGAAGTTCGAGTTCCGTCGCCCCGGCCAGCGAGCCGTCGACCAGGCCGCGGATCGACGAAAACCCGCCGCCCGAAGTGACGATCGTGCCGCTCCACTCGAGGCGGCTCGAATCGATCACGCCACGGGCATCGGATCGGCCGCCCATGACACCGTCGTTGACGATGAACCAGTTCGGTTCGTCGAAGTCGGTGACTCGCACGCAGCGGTCCGAAACCGTCGTGGTCGGTGACTCGCTGGTGGTCGACGACGGCGATGCGGTTGTCGCAGGAGCCGCCGTGGTGGACGGCAGGGTGGTCGGGGGTGCAGTCGTTGACTGGGTGCTGGCCGCCTCGACGTCACGGACGGACGTCGTCACCGTGCTGCCGCAGCCAGCGGCGGCGATCACGGCGACGGTGGAAATGGCGAGGCGAAGGCGCACAGCCACAGTCTGATCGGCTGGTGGCCACTGTTCGTACTCGGGCGCCCGATGGCGCCCGCCAGGCCGGTTATCGGACGAGGGATCGACTACTCGATCCGCATCCCTGAGATGGCACGACTGACCTCGAGTCGCTGGAACTCCTCAACGCCTTCTCGGACCGTGCGAATTTCCGATATCCGCCTCAACCACTGCGCAGCGAGAAGAGACCTGCCTCATTCCGCAGAGAAAGCCGCCGATTCCTGCAAATCCACCTTTGAGAATTCGCAGGAATCGGCGTAGCCAGTTGTCGTGCTGAAGCGGCGAATCAGCACGCGGACATGACCGTGCGGTTTGACCAGGTTGCCCAAACCTCGACGGACTTGCCATCGTGTGGGCGCAAGGTTGCTCCGGCCGTTATCCAGTGAACGTTGGGTCTGCTGGCGTCGGTTCGGCAGGTTCGGAGACAGGAGGTTCTCCGCCGGGCGCAACCGTCGTCGTTGGCACCGTCGTCGTTGGCACCGTCGGGGTGGCAGATGCTGTCTCGTCGGTGCTTTCGCCGAGCGCGTTCACGGCGCGAACCAGGACCGTGACCTCGGTGCCGGCAGTCAACCCCGATACGTCAAAGGCGTACTTCCCGGCTTCCGGAGATGTCGTGGACGCAACCTGCCACGCTGAACCGCCATCGGTCGAATACTCAAACCAGCGGATCGGCGACCCTCCATCATCAGCAGGCTCGTCGAACGTCACCGAGACTTCCGTGCCTGACGTCGGCGCGGCACGCAGGTTCTGCACCGGTCCAGGAGGCCCGGCGTAGACGATGTCCTCTGGGCACTCGAGGGCGTCACCGCTGATCGTGAATGTCCGTGACTCCGCAGTTGCGGTGGTCTCGGCCGTCACGTTTTCCGTCAGTGTGCCGACTGCGCTCGACAGAACCGGGCAATTCGGGGTGCCGTCGACAGCGGTGTTGTCGAGGACGACATCGACACACAGCTCGGCCCCGCGCCCCGCATAGCCGATGTCAAGCGTTGCCGAGTCAATCGTGCCTGTGACGTTTGAGAATGCAATATTGAACGTCGGCCGGGCACCGGTCTCATCGACGGTCAGCGATGTCAAATCCGTCGTTTCTCCCACCGTGATATCGAGATCGCTCCAACCGGCAACGGGCGTTCCATCACCCTTGCGGATCGTCATTGTCTGTGATTCTGCAGTCCCGCCGCCACTTGTCGAGGCGAGGGAAACGGTGCTCCAGCGATCGATACCCCCGTTCGTCGTACAAACGAAACGTGGCGCGAACCCCGACGGAACGAAGGTGATGACCGGATTACCCGAACACTCTGGTGCACCCGTCACCGCATCAAACAGACCAATCTTTCCTGGGTCGCTGTTCCACCAGATGCAATTCGGGTTGTTCGGATCCGCTCGGTACGCGTAGACGGAGCGTTCAACGCTTGATGACCCGTCAAACCCAGCGCACGCTTCCTCAGTCGTGAAGTCGAAGCAAGAGACTGTTGCCGAGCCAAGAATCGGACCGATAAAGCCGCGAGTTCCTGAGGTTACGAACGAGCCGTACCAATCGGCGTAGGTGTTACTCGTCTGACCGAGTACGACGAACGGATTTTTCCAACCCGTCGGGTTGTCGGTTGCGTGATACGTGACATCTTCGCCCGCAAGGTTGAGACATCCACCAGAGCTACACACGCCATCGACGACGCCTGATGCATCAACATGCAAGAGCGGACTGTATACCAAGTGATTCCAGCCCAACGTTGCGTAGACGGCTGGCCACGCTCCCGCACACGGCGTCAAGTCATCGGTGTTCCAACATCCAATTTGCGTGTCGGTCGTGACGAACACGTAGTCATCGGCTGCGAGCACGCTGACCTTATTGTCGGATGCGGTGCCAATACTCACGGGCGACCCTTGGCACGCGGCCCCGGTGACGGCGTCGAAGCACAAGAGCTCGTCATTCGTCGTTTCCGCCCCGAAAAGTCGGGTGGCGTTGCCCTCTGCGTTTGAGAGCGGTTGATAGCTCGAAACATTTGTCGCATCGCTGAGTGCCGTGAAACCACAGTTCGACGGTGGCGATACGTTGAGGTCGATGCAGAGCACCCCTGGCTGGCGACTGCTGGTTTCTGCGGTAAACGCATACAACTCGCCGGTTTCTGCGTTCACCCAACCGCCCGACTTGTTCGCTGCCTGATAACCCATGAACCGGGAGTACGCGTCGCCACTCGTGGCTGACGGGTCCCAGCCCTCACATCGGTCACCACCGACGAGGGCACCCTCGCCATCCGGGTCGCTGCGGTAATGGCAGTCAACCGCTACGTACGAACTGTGGTGGAAAATGTTCATGACGTAGTTGTCGTAGAAGAACACATCCCAGCCGTCGCCGCCGGTAGAAGCGCCAAACGTGCTCGCCGGGATCGGCGATGTCACGGACGTCGCGAACGTTTGCGACCCATCAGCGATAGCACCTGCGGTAACCGTTCCTGTTGCCCGAATGTTGGTGACATCGGACGCCGTGCCCGGTTCGGTGCCGACCCAGGCGTTGCCGCCATCCGTGGAGAACTCGACGGTCCAACCCTCCGGCGCCGTCGCGCCGCCGGCTTGGTAAACCGCGCCGTCAGGCAAGTCCAAGCGCAACTCACGTGAACCAGTACCTGCTCCGAGAAGGCTTCCGACCGACATTGTCGCTGCCGAGCCGCTCGCAATCACGGAGCCATCTCGCACCGTCCCATCGGCGGTCTGAATCGTCAAGAGCGGTTCGGTCGAACCCGCATCGGCCGCTTGCACCGGCGATTCGTCGGTGCTTGAGGCAGCTGCCGAACCAACCATCAGACAGCCTGCGAGAAGGACGGCAATACCTCTCCTCGTTTGTGCCGCTGCGCGTCTAAAAATCCCAGTACCAACTTCCGTCCGCATCATACGGTAGAAACTATCGGGTTTGGCCGCTGACGCAAACCCGAATCGGCCTCAAAGACTCACGAGTGCGTGTATCGCGAACCGCTCACGGCCGTCCCCCGACAGCTCACGCTCGGCATGCTACCGACTACTCGATCCGCATCCCCGAGATGGCCCGGCTGATCACCAGCTGCTGGATCTGCTCGGTGCCTTCGAAGATGTCGTGGATCTTGGCGTCGCGATGCCAGCGCTCCACCGGGTACTCACGGGTGTAGCCGTAGCCGCCGAGGATCTGAATCGCACGCTCCGTGGTCCAGGTGGCGACACGGCCGGCCTTCAGCTTGGCCATCGAGCCTTCGGCGTTCTTGAACGCACGCTGCTTGCCGAGCCAGGCGGCCTTCCAGATGAGGGCGCGGGTGGCCTCCACCTCGGTGGCCATGTCGGCGAGCATGAAGGCGATGCCCTGGTTCATGATGATCGGCTTGCCGAACGCGTGGCGCTCCTTGGCGTACTCGGTCGCGTATTCCGTGGCGGCACGGGCGATGCCGAGGGCCTGTGCGCCGACGGCCGGCCGGGTGGCCTCGAAGGTCTGCATGGCGGCCTGAGCATTGCCCTTCTCACCCCGACGCACGCGGGCGAGGCGCTCGTCAAGCTTCTCCTTACCGCCGAGGAGACAGTGGCCGGGAACGCGCACATCGTCGAGGACGACCTCGGCGGTGTGGCTGGCCTTGATGCCGTGCTTCTTGTACTTCTGTCCCTGGGTGAGACCAGCGGTGCCGGGCGGGACGATGAAGCTGGCGTGACCCTTCGAGCCGAGCTCGGGGTCGACCACGGCGACGACGACGTGGATATCGGCCATGCCACCGTTGGTGATCCAGGCTTTCGTGCCGTTGAGGACCCATTCGTCCTTGGCCTCGTCGTACTTGGCGGAGAGCCGGTAGCCGTTGACGTCGGATCCGGCGTCTGGCTCAGAGGCGGCGAACGCACCCGTGTTGATCTTGGAGCCGTCGCTGTAGCACTGCGGCACCCACTCCATGACCTGCTCTGGGGTGCCGGAGGCGGCGATGCCGGCGGCGGCAAGACCCGAGCCCATGATGGCCATGCCGATCCCCGCGTCTCCCCAGAAGATCTCCTCGATCGCCATGACCATGGAGATGCCGGTGGGGTCGTTCATCATCATCTCGGCCATGAACTCCCAGCTGTAGAGCCCGATCTCGGCGGCCTGCTCCACGATCGGCCACGGGAACTCTTCTCGTTCGTCCCACTCTTCGGCATTGGGACGCATGACATCGACCGCGAACTCGTGGAGCCACTTCTGCAGCGTGAGTTGGTCTTCGTTCAGCGCAAGGGAGAAATCGGACATCGGGGGCTCCTCTGTGCAGTTCGGCCGGGAGTTACTGCTCGGTAACCTCTGCACGGTACCCGTCGGCCACGACGGGGCCAACTCCGGGCCCGTCCCCCAGGTCCCGGGTGCCGTCACACCAGCGTTGGACCGATCGCCATTCGCACGCCTTCGGGATGCCACCACACCGGTATCCTCGGCGATCATGAGCGACTCCCGGATCCCCGACAAGCCCGACCTCGCCGGCCTCGAGGACAAGTGGGACGCCGTATGGGACGACACGGGCATCTACCACTTCGACGCGACGAAGACGCGTGACGAGGTCTTCTCGATCGACACCCCGCCGCCTACCGTCTCGGGCTCACTCCACGTCGGCCACGTCTTCAGCTACACCCACACCGACACGATCGCCCGGTATCGACGCATGGCCGGCAGCGAGGTCTTCTACCCGATGGGATGGGACGACAACGGCCTGCCCACCGAACGTCGTGTCCAGAACTACTTCGGTGTCCGCTGCGACCCGTCGCTGCCCTACAACCCCGACTTCGCCGCCCCCGCCGATGCCGGCGACCCGAAAGCCGTCGGGAAGCGCCCGACCATCGCCGTCAGCCGGCCCAACTTCATCGAACTGTGCGTCCAACTCACGGTCGAGGATGAGAAGGCCTTCGAGGGGCTGTTCCGTCGCCTCGGGCTGTCAGTCGACTGGACCCGCACCTACGAGACGATCAACGACCACTGCCGGCGCATCAGCCAGTTGGCGTTCCTCGACAACCTGAACGCCGGTCAGGCGTACCAGATCGAGGCGCCGTCGCTGTGGGACGTCACCTTCCAGACCGCTGTCGCCCAGGCCGAACTCGAGGACAAGGAGATGCCGGGCGCCTACCACAAGCTTCGCTTCGCCGGTGTCGGCGACACCCCCGACATCTGGATCGACACCACCCGCCCCGAAATCGTCCCGGCGTGTGTCGCCCTCGTCGCCCATCCCGACGACGAGCGCTACCAGCCCTACTTCGGCGGCACCGTGTCCTCACCGCTGTTCGGCGTTGAAGTTCCCGTCGTCGCACACGAACTTGCCCAGCCCGATAAAGGCACCGGCATCGCCATGATCTGCACCTTCGGCGACACCACCGACGTCACCTGGTGGCGCGAACTTGACCTGCCGGTCCGCACGGTCATCCAGCGCGATGGCAAGTTCGCAGCCGAAACACCCGACTGGATTCCGGAAGGCGCCGCCACCGAGGCCTACCAGCGCCTCGCCGGTCTGCGCTCGAAAAACGCCCAGGACGAGATCGCCGCGATGCTCGCCGAAGCAGGCGAGATGGACGGCGACCCTCGACCGATCACCCACCCCGTCAAGTTCTTCGAAAAGGGCGACAAGCCGCTCGAGATCGTCAGTTCTCGCCAGTGGTACATCCGAAATGGCGGCCGCGACGACGACCTGCGTCAGGCACTCATCGATCGTGGCGACGAGATGAACTGGGTCCCGAGCTATATGCAGACCCGCTACACCTCCTGGATCGAAGGCCTCAACGGTGACTGGTTGATCAGCCGTCAGCGCTTCTTCGGCGTCCCGATCCCGCTCTGGTACCCGCTCGACGCAGCGGGTGAGCCGGTCTGGGACCAGCCGCTGATCCCGTCCGAAGATCAACTCCCGATCGACCCGTCGACCGACGTTCCCGCCGGCTACGACGAGGCGCAACGCGGCCAGGCCGGCGGCTTCATGGGTGAACCCGACATCATGGACACCTGGGCGACGTCGTCGCTCACGCCGCAGATCGCGACCGGTTGGCGAACCGACGAGGACCTCTACGCCCGCACCTTCCCGATGGACGTCCGTCCACAGGCGCACGACATCATCCGCACCTGGCTGTTCTCGACCGTCGTCCGGGCGCACTTCGGTGCCGACACCATCCCGTGGAAGAACTGCGCGCTCAGCGGCTGGATCCTCGATCCGGATCGCAAGAAGATGTCGAAGTCGAAGGGCAACGTTGTCGTCCCCACCGAACTGCTCGAGCAATACGGCTCCGACGCCGTTCGCTACTGGGCATCGTCGGGTCGTCCCGGCACCGACACGGCGTTCGACGAAGGTCAGATGAAGATCGGTCGACGCCTCTCGATCAAACTGCTCAACGCCAGCAAGTTCGTTCTCGGCTTCGGCGACACGAGTGAGGGCATCGACCCGAGCAAGGTCACCGATGCCCTCGACCAGTCGATGCTCGACCGCCTCGGCGATCTCGTCGACGAGGCGACCGCAGCGTTCGATGGCTTCGACTACGCCCGGTCACTCGAACGCACCGAGTCGTTCTTCTGGTGGTTCACCGACAACTACATGGAGCTGGTCAAGGCCCGCGCCTACGGCGAGTACGGCGACGAACGTGCCGCGTCGGCTCATCACGCATTGCGCCTGGCGCTGTCGACACTGCATCGGCTCTTCGCCCCGTTCCTCCCCTTCGTCACCGAAGAGGTCTGGAGCTGGTGGCAGGCCGGCTCGATCCATCGCGCCGCATGGCCCACCGCCGCCGAGCTGCGCCAGCCGGCCGCTGGTACCGGTAGCGCTGCCTGCGAGGTCGCCACCAACGCCCTCGTGATCGTCCGACGAGAAAAGAGCGAGGCGAAGCGCAAGCTCCGCACCGCGGTCCTCGAAGCGACCTTCTCCGGTCCGGAGGGTGAACTCGCCCTGCTCGATCAGGTGATCGACGACGTCAAGGCCGCCGGCGTGATCCACGCCGTCAACCCTCACGGCGAGGGCGCCACGCTCAGCGTCACCGTCGAACTCGAGCCGGAAGAAACGGTCTGACCATGGCGGTCGGTGACCGCGAACGCTGGAACAACAAATGGGCCGAGGCGGGCCGGGGCACCTCTCACGGCTCGGCGCTCGTCGACCTCGTGCGCCCATGGCTGCCCCCGTCGGGATCCCTCCTCGACATTGCGGGTGGCGGTTCGAGCGACTCGCTGCACTTCGCACGGCTCGGTCTCGACGTCACTGTCGCCGACGTGAGTGACATCGGACTGATCCAGGCCACACAGCGCTGCCTCGCCGAGGACCTCAAGATCTCGACCATCGAGGTCGACCTCGAGACCGATCCGATCCCCGGCGAGCGCTGGGACGTCATCACCGTCGCGAACTACCTCCAGCGCGACCTGTTCGAGTCACTCGTCGACCATCTCGCTGAGGACGGCGTGATCGGCGTGGTGATCGCCACCGAGACCAACCTCGAGCGCAACGAGAAACCGAGTCGTGGCTTTCTCCTCGACCGCGGTGAACTGCCGGCCCTCATTCCGGGGGTCGAGACCCTGCACATCTCCGAGTCGTGGCGCGACAACGGCCGCCATGAGGCTCATTTCGTCGGGCGGCGCCGCTGATCTAGATCGGGTCCTGGTCCCAGAGGTGGGTTTGGGGCGGGTCTCCGTAGAGCAGTTCGGCAGGTGACTGCTTATCGATGTTGCCGATCAGCCCGCGGTAGACGCCGAGCCCGCACATCTGGCGGAGTTCCGGACTGAAGGTCGCCATGCGCTCGGGCGGGATGCCGAGTTGCTGGTTCTCCTGCTGACGGATGAACCCGGCGCAGTAGTTCATGGCGATGCCGGTTCGCCAACCGTCGGTGGTGTTGGCCCCGCCTCCGTGCCAGAGGCTGCCGGTCCAGACGAGCACATCACCACGAGCCATCTCGGCCGGGATCGACTCGGCCTCGACCGCCTCTCGGTATTTGGGTGTCTTCCAGTGGTGGCTCCCCGGAACGAGGCGGGTTGCGCCATTGGCATCGGTGAAGTCGGTGAGCGCCCACATCGTGTTGCACACCGTCGGGAAGTGGGGTTTCGCGATGCGCATCATCTGATCGTCGGCGTGGATCGGTTGCGCGGCCTCGCCCGGCCCGATCGAGACCGACGCAAGTGACGAGATCAGGAACCCTTCGCCGAGCACTCCTTCGATGACCGGCGCAATCGCCGGGTGAACCGGGACCTCGGGCCACGGGCCCTCGTGGGCGAGCAGGTTGAACACCCGCTTGGTGCTCGCTCCCTCGAAGGTGTTTGCCGACGGCATGATGCCGAGCCGGTCCTCGAGGTCGCGCAACGCCACCTCGAGTTCGTCGACCAGCCGGGGATCGATCGCCTGTTCGACAATCGTCCAGCCGACGTCGTCGAGACGTTCGACGTGTTCTTGCGTACTCACGACCATGCCCCGAATGTAGCCAGCGCGGCGACCTCGAGTGAACGAGTCGACAGCTGCCGCGAACCACACGCAAGCTGTCAGACTGCACCGATGATCGATCTCCGCTCTGACACTGTCACCCGCCCGACCGCTGCGATGAAGCAGGCCATGGTCGACGCCCCGCTCGGCGACGACGTGTTCGGCGACGATCCCACCGTGCAACGTCTTGAGGCGATGGTGGCCGAGCGGCTGAACAAGGAGGCAGCGGTCTTCGTTACGAGCGGCACCCAGTCGAACCTGCTCGCGCTGATGAGCCACTGCGGCCGAGGCGACGAGTACATCGTCGGCGACCAGGCCCACTGCTACGGCTGGGAGGGCGGTGGCGCTGCCGTGCTCGGCAGCATCCAGCCTCAGGTCGTGCCGATGCTGGCCGATGGACTCCCCGATCCCGCCGCGATCGCCAACGCCGTGAAGCCCGAGGATCCCCATTTCGCCCGCACCAAGATCGTCTGTCTCGAGAACACCAAGGACGGCATCGTCCAGTCGGTCGCTCGCATGGAAGAGGCGACCGACGTGGCCCGAGCGCACGGTCTCGCCACCCATCTCGACGGTGCCCGCATGTGGAACGCCGCCGTGGCGCTTGGCGTCGACGGCGCCACGCTCACCGCCCCGTTCGACACGGTGTCGTTGTGTCTCTCGAAGGGGCTCGGAGCACCGATGGGTTCGGTGCTCAGTGGCCCGGCCACCCTGATCGGCGAAGCCCGCAAGTACCGGAAGATGCTCGGTGGTGGTCTCCGCCAGGTCGGCATGGTCGCTGCAGCCGGAATTCATGCGCTGGAGCACCATGTCGAACGCCTCGCCGACGACCATGCGAACGCTGCCGCACTCGCCGAAGCGCTCGACGCAATCGGCGGCATCGAGATCCGGGCGCAGAACACCAACATGGTGTTCTGCACGGCGGGACACGCCGATCCGACGGCGCTGACCGAAGCCATGGAGGCCGCCGGCGTGCTGACGCGCTGGTACTCGACGCCTGACGGCACGACCGAGACTCGGCTGGTCACCCATCTCGATGTATCGACCGGTGATCTCGAACTGGTGGCGAAGGCCGTCGAGCAGGCCCTCGTCGACTGATCAGATCAGGCCTGCCACCCGATAGGCACCTTCGAGGTCCTCGTGGTTGGTGTAGCACCCCTTGAACTGTCGCTCACCCGAGAAGCCGGTTCGGCCGTGGAAACACCGCCAGTTGTCGAAGACGAGGACACGGCCGGGTTGCCACGGGTGAACGAGCGCCCGTGACACATCGTTGAATACCGCCCGGAAGCCGTTGTAGGCGTCGATCACGTCGTCGACGAGGCCCTCGTCGGGGAGCACCGGCGAGCGGTCGTAGTTGTTGAACGACACCTGCACGAGCGTGCCGTGCTCGTCAACCCGCAGCGGTGGACGTTCGGCGACGAGATGCACACCGGGCTCGACATAGTGCGCGGTGACGGCATAGCGAGTGAGCAGGTCGGCAGCCTCCGGGTTCTGGGCTTGGAAGTCGCGAGCGGCGGCGAAGCCATCGACCAGCACCGAGTCTCCCCCCTCACCCGTTTTCAACTGCTGGGCGAACACGATCGTGCCGGGGCCGTCGTGGCTGTAGGTGCCGTCGGTGTGTACGTCGAGGGCGAACGACTCGTAGGCGGAATCCTGATGTTCGAACGAGCCGGAATTCATGTTCCAGACCGTGCCGAAGATCGACGCACGCGGGTAGCCGATGCGTTCGGCGAGGCAAACGGTGGGCCCCTCGCCGAGTTCGGCGCCGTCGAAGGCAGCCCAACCGAAACGTCGGAGATGGTCGAGCGCCTCGGTCCATGCAGCGTCGTCGTCGAGCACACCGAAGTCGAACCAGGTCGCCTCGGCCGGTGAGTCCCACAGATCCACACCGGCCGGGAGGGTGAACCCGGATCCGGTGCGAGGCCACAGCGACCGCCGACTCGACGCGACCGCCAGCAGTCGGTCGAGGTCGTGACCGGTGCGAACGCCATCGCTCCAGTCGACGGAGAGCCAGGCCCCGTCGATGTGCACCGCAGTCGGCGTAATCTGCGGGTCGATCCCGAACGTATCGGTGAGGCGCTGCTTGGAGTCCGGGTTGAGGCTGTCGATGTCGTCGCCATGGTCGCGGAGCCAGCGTCCGGAGATGATGTGCTCACCGAGCACCACCGAACGTTCCGAGATTGAGACAGCGAGGGTGGCCATGGCCCCAGTGTGCCCGATCAGCGCAGGATGCGGACCTTGCCGTACATGGTCCCGTAGAGGATCCGACCGTCGTCGTCGACGGTCACGCCGGCACCGAGGGTGTTGAACTTCGATCCGCCGAGCACGTAGTGAAACGCCGACTCCCCGGTGGTCCAGTTCACCGCCTCGATGGTCCACATTCCATCTCGAGAGCCGCACGTGTAGACGAGGTCGGATGCCTGCGCGACGAACGGAACGGAGTTCGGTGACGACACATCGTTGTTGACCCACGCCTCCTCGAGCCGACGCTCGACGGGATTCCACTCGTATTTGTGCAAGCCATGGGGGGTGTACTCCGGCTTGTGGCCGAGCATGAAGCACAGCAGACGCTTTCCGCGCACCGGAATGCCCTCGGGAAGCATTGCCGGCTCGTTGTTGACGGTCATCGCCCCGTAGCCGCTCACCGTGATCGACTGCTCCGTTTGGATAGCCGGCAGATCGGGGTCGCCCATGTTGGCGGGACCGAGGCCGGCGATGCGACGCGACGGCGCATCGGGCAACTGCTCCCAGTCGTTGGGGATCTCGTCGCGCCAGGCGTAGGTGATGTTGACGACCTCGTCGCCGTCGCCGAAAACGACGAAGTGATCCTCGTCAGGTCCGAAGCCCATCAGCGACGGGGTGGTGCCGCTGCCGTTCTGGGCGCCGTTGCGGTACGGGAAGCTCCAGGCGCCATCGGCTTCGTCGATGCTCAGCCGTTCGCCATCCCAGACCACCTTGTGGTGGTGGTCGCACGAGGACAGGTAGATGCTGTTGTCGTCGTCGACACACGTGCTGGTGCGCACCCAGCCGAAGCCGGTATGGCCGTAGTCCTCGGCTTTCGCCGCGCAATAGGCCGCAGCATCTTGTGCGCCGCCCCGGATCTGGATCGCCCGGTACTCGCTGAAGTCGCGCTGCAAGAGCACCACCCAACCGTGATCCGTGGTCATCACGAGCCAACCGTCGAAGGTGATGTTGATGCCGACGAAGAAGCCTTCGATGTGATCGGGCTTGTACCACCGATCTCGTTCGACAATGGCAGAGGCCGGGTCGGTCGGATCGCTGTCGATATAGGCGACGGCGTGATCCTTGCGACCGAGGAAGAAGGTGTTGTCGCAGTCGACCAGGGCGTACACGCCGTCGAGGCCGGTCATGTACTTCAGCGAGAGTCCGATGGCGTGCTCAATCGCCTCCCAGCCCTCTTTTTCGTCGAGGCCTCGAAGGTTGTCCTCGAGTTCGGCCTGCGGCGTCTTTCCCTCGCCACCCTCGATCACATGCTCGGCCAGGATCTCGAGCGTGTCGTAGTCGAGCTTGTTGATCGTTTGACGACCATTGCTCCAGATCACCCGACGGCCGTCGGGGTACGGGCCCGAGATCATGCAACCGAAGTGGCACGGGGTGAGCCAGGTGTACTGCACACTGTCGGCATCGAGGACTTCGGACGGCCCTTCGGGACCGGCCCACGGCACATTGTCCTGCTGGTCGCTCCGGCCATGAGCCATGGCGTTGCCCGACGGGGCGAGGAAGGGATTGACCGGAGGTTGCTGCATCACGATCCGTTCAGGCGGCGAAGGGTTCGGCGACGAAACCGACCCGGTGGACAACTCGGCGGCCGGTGAAGTCGGCCATGGCGATGTGCTGGGTGCTGCGGTTGTCCCAGATAACGACATCGCCTTTCTCCCATCGATGCCGATAGGCGAAATCGGGGCGGGCAAGGTGCTTGAGTAGCATCGCGAGGATCGCCTCGGACTCGATCGGTGGCAGGTTGACGATTCCTCGCACGAAGGTCTCGTTGACGAAGAGGCACGGGCGCCCGCTCACCGGGTGATGCCGGATGACCGGGTGCTCGGCGGCGACGCCCGGCGCGATCTCGTGTCGGGCCCGTCGATTGGCCAGCAGGGTGCGCATGCCGTTGGAGAGGGCGTCGTGGGCGGCCTCGGTATCGAGCCACAGCGTGTCGCCGCCGACGTCGGGCTTGATCCGCATCACGAGCGCCGCACCCGACGACGGGGTGTCGGTGAAGGTCTCATCTGCGTGCCACCGGTCGGCCTTGTAGCCCTCGGCGCTATCGAACACGCAGACGAGATCGAAGTCCTCGTGTCGAGGGTTCTGGGGCTGAGGCGGCTCGGCGTCACCGAAGACGGTGGCGAGGGCGATGTGCTGCTCGATGGACGGATCGGCGCCGGGCAGCACGAGGACCTTGTGCTCGACAAGCGCGTCGCGCAGGGCCTGGTGGCTAGCTTCGTCGAGGAGATCGTCGAACGACGTGTCGATCCGGGCGGCGAAGTGTCCGCTGAGCGGGGTCAGAGCGAGGGTGGTGGTCATGCGTGGACGCCGAGCGGGTTGGCGACGAAACCGGCCGACGTCGGCAGACCAGCGGCTCGCTCGAGGGCGATGATGAGGTCACGCACATGGGTGCCGACGTCGTCGAGGTCGAGGCCGGCGACGGCGGCGGTCGTGGCATCGGTCAGGCGGGTGATCACGGCGTCGTAGAGTCGACGGCCGTCTCCGGACAGCACGACGAGCTTGCCGCGGCCGTCGGTCGGGTCGGGTCGGCGCTCGATGAGGCCCACCGATTCCAGCCGACTCAGGGTGGCGGTGAGTCCACCGGAGGTCTGCACGACGAACCGGGCGACGTCGCTCGGCCGAGCCGTGTGCTCCGGCGCGTGCACGAGGTACGCCAGCACTCGAATCTCAGCGGGCGTGGTGGCGGCCTCGGCACAGATATCGGTTGTCATCGAATCGGTCAGCCGACCGAGCCGGCCCAAGAGGAAGGTGAGGGTTAGGGGATCCACGTCGACGAAACTACCTTGCCACAAAGCTTTGTGGCAAGTGGTTAGGTTGCTCGAGGCGTCGGTGCCGCATCCGGCGAACATCGTGTCCTCGTAGCACTGGCATGGCCCGCTACGCGACCACCGTCCGCTCCGAACGACCCGCTCCCGTCGCGTTCGCCTTCGTCGCCGACCTCTCGAACCTGCCGCAATGGGATCCCGGGGTGCAGAAGGTGAGCCAGATCCGAGGCGACGGCCCTGGCGCCGAGGCGGCCTACGAGGTGGTGTTGTCGAGTGCGGGCAACACCCGACTCGTCTACGAAGTGACCGAGTTCGACCACGAGGCCCTGACCGCCACGCTCGTCGCAACCCACAGCTGGTTCCGATCGATCGACACGATCAGCGCCACGGGCGACGACGACGGCTCCGACGTCACCTACGACGCGAAGCTCGAACTCCGAGGCCCACTCGCCCTTCTCGACCCCCTCCTCGGGCTCGTCTTCAACCGCATCGGCGACAAGGCCGCCGCCGGTCTCATCCGGGCCCTCGACGGAGCCGCAGTCGCATGAGCGCAAAGCTGCTCGATCGGGTCCTCGAGACGCCGATCGCTCCGAGTTTCACCCGCATCGGCGCCGTCGTCCGGTCTCGAACCGAGCATTGGACCGACCTCGACGACTACGACCTCACCGGGCGTACCATCCTGCTCACTGGCGCCACATCGGGCCTCGGCCTTGCCGCAGCCCATCGCCTCGCCGGGCTCGGCGCCACGCTGCTCGTCGTCGGCCGCAATCCGGCCAAGACCGACGCCGCCTGCGCAGCCCTCCCCTCCCCGACCGGAGCGACCCACACCCCCCTGTACGCCGACCTCGGCGATCTCGCCGCCGTCACGGCGCTCGCCGACACGGTGATCGGCTCACACGGCAACCTGGACACCCTCATCCACAACGCCGGCGCACTCAGCGCCGAACGCACCGAGAATGCCGACGGCATCGAGAGCACCGTGGCCTCCCAGGTGCTCGGGCCGTTCCTGCTCACCGCCCGACTTCTGCCGACGCTGCGGTCGAACGGCCCCGCCCGCGTCCTGACCATGTCGTCGGGTGGCATGTACTCCGCCGGCCTCACCGTCAACCGCCTCCAGATGAGCGGCCCTGGTTCGGCCGACCCCTACCGGGGCGCTGAGCAGTATGCCCGGGCGAAACGGGCCCAGGTGACCCTCACCGAACTCTGGGCCGAGAAGTTCGCCGACAGCGGTGTGCGTTTCCATTCACTCCACCCGGGTTGGGCTGACACACCCGGAGTCGAAGAGGCATTACCCACCTTCCGCAAGATCGTCGGGCCACTGCTGCGCTCACCGGCAGAGGGAGCCGACACGCTCGTCTGGCTTGCGGCCGACGACACCGTGGTCGTGGAGAACGGTCTGTTCTGGCACGACCGGGCACCGCGCGCGATCCACCGTCTTCCTCAGACCAGGCGTAGCGACACGCCCGAGCGGCGTGCCGACCTGTGGGACTGGTGTGTCGCTCAGACCGGAGTCGACCCCGAGGCCTGATTCGGGACGGACCGGACCCGGATCCGGTCCGCGTCAATCTGAACCTCGTAGGTCGCAAGGCCCTCGGTGACGGGTTGACGGGACGGGCTTCCGTCGGCCAGCCGGAACCGACCGTTGTGTTTGGGGCACTCGAGTTCGTCACCGACGATGGCACCGTCGACGAGCTGCACGTGTCTCGAGTGGGTGCAGATCCCGGCCAATGCGTGCATCTCGCCTGACGATGCCCGACAGACCACGATCGGGCCGTCGGAACCATCGATCGACCGCATGGCCCCGGGTGCCAGGTCGGTGACCGCACAGACATCGATCCACTCACCGTGTTCGACGGACGTCGCCGCACGGGTCGTCGACGAGACCGACTCGGGGACGAACCGGTCGAGCTCGAACGTCGGCTCGGCCGCCTGACCGCGCGCCGCAGTCCAGATCTCTCGATACGCAGCCCAGGTCGACGGTGACGGCTCCGGGAGATCATCTCGGATCTCGCCGTGAAGGGCCGGAAGGTTCCGGTACGGCACCGTCGGAAACATGTGGTGCTCGACGTGGTAGTTCATGTTCAGGTAGAGGAACCGGAACACCGGATTCATGCACACCGTGCGGGTGTTCCACCGATGATCGAGAACGTCCTCGCAAAGGCCGGCGTGCTGGGTCGTCCCGAAGAAGGCCATCAGCCACGCCCCGTAGAACGTCGGCCCCACCACGAACAGCAGCGGCACGAGACCGGCCGTCACGACACAAGCGGCAAGCACGCTGACGATCACAACCACGTAGCCGCGGGCCTCCCATACGACGCGGCGATGCAGCTCGGCGGGGACGTACCCGGCGACGGCGACGTCGAGTCGACCGCGAGCATGGCGCACGATCCGGCGAACCATCGCAGGCACGCTGGTGAGGCCGAGCAGGTTGACGGCCCATGCCCGAACGTCGATCGGTCGGGGGAACACGATCTCTGCGTCACGCCCGACGACGATCGTGTCGCTGTGGTGGCGAACGTGCGACCACCGCCACACCGTGGGTTCGCGCAACAACATGAACGAGGCCGGGAAATACACCAGTTCGTTGAGCCACGAGGTACGAAACGCGGTGCCGTGGCCACATTCGTGCCACCGAGGATCGGCTGCGCCGCCGTACAGAGCGCCGTAGACGACGAAGGCCGGGATCGCCCACCACGAACCAAGCGCGACCCATGCCCAGCTTCCCGCACTCACGAGCAACGTGAGCCAGAGCACGACATCGATGCCGGCGCGGAGATCAGACCGTTGATGGAGTTCGGCAAGCCGAGCCGGGTCGATCGGTGAGCGGTACCACTCGGCGTCGGCAAGGCCTCGTTCGATGGCGCGCTGCGACTCGGGCCCGGTGAGCGAGTAGTCCCGAGCCGGCACCGTCATCAGTCGATGATCGCCCGGAGCTGCCGCATGCGCGGCCTCACGACCTCCGCGAGGAGCGCAGGCCGTTCGTCAGGGGATGCGAGTGCGGCCTCGCCCCACAGGGCACGACCGACCATGAAGCCCGACCCTCCGGCCTTCACCGCAACCTCCACCTGCCGCAGGTAGGTGTCGAATGAGCCTCCGCCCGACAGCAACACCCACGGCATCGTGGCGATCTCCGAGATCGTGCGACATGCAGCGAACCAGTGATCCTCGTCAGGATCGGACGGGTCGACCGGGAACGGCAGCTTGAGCAGGTCGGGACTCATCGCCGCAAAGCGTTGCGCGGTCTCGAGGACCAGCTTCGGGCGGAGCGACGGATCGTCGAGTTGGTAAAAGAGCGGCTCAAGCACCACGGGAATACCGACCCGGTTGCACTCAGCAACAACCTCGCGACCGACCTGCTCCTGGGCATCGGCCAACGGGCGGTCGGGCCGGTACGGCAGCAACAACTTGGCGCACGAGGCGCCGCTGGCCTTCGCCTGTTCGACCGACCAGCCGTCGAGGAGTTCGGTCGGGCCCTTCTCCGGATCGCCCAGGTAGCCCTGCGCCTCGAGTGCAGCGGTGAAGCCGATCGTCGCTGGCTTGGCGCCGGAGTCGATGAGCTGCGGGATCGAGTACTCCGGTTCGAGCATGACGCCGGTGGCGTCGGGCGCAATCGCTCGCACCATCTGATCTTTGAGATCGGTGATCTCCTGCGCCGTCAGCGAATCGGGATCGTCGGGGCGCACGAACGCCCGCAGCGAGTCGCGATGATCGATGGCGAAGACGCCGAAACGGCGCTTGTCGTTGGTGAGGTCGTCGAGCATGGACGAAAGGTCGTTCATGTCAGGGGCGCACCTTGGGGAGTTCCCAGCCGAACTTGTCCCAGTCCTCTTCGATCCAGGTGTAGGCATCGTGGAAGCACGGTGGGGTGACGCGTTCGCCGTCGACGAGTTCGCCTGCCAGATAGTTGAGGAAGAACATGTGGCTCCCGGGCGCAGCTGCCGTCGAGTGGAAGCCCTTGGTGACGATGGCGCAATCGCCGTCGCCGGCCGTGAGGACTTCGTCGAAATCCTCGTCGGTCCGCCAGTTGCGGTGCATGCAGAAGCCGTCGGACGGGTCGAGTCGGAAGTAGTACGTCTCCTCCAGATACGGCGAACCGTTGAAACCGTCATGGCAGTGCGGCGGCCAACCCGACCACGAACCACGAGGCACATAGACCTCATAGAGGATGAGGCGCTCGGCATCAATCGGCGGCGCCAGCACATGGTTGACCTGGCGGTAGGCGGCGCCGCCCCCACGAAGCTCACTGGACATGTCGGCCGGTTCGATGATGCGCGCCGGGTAGCGACCCTCGGCCGGTGCCGAGCCGATGGCGAACTCGAATGCCTCGTCGATGGCGACAATCTCGATCGCGACGCCGGGCGGGGCGTAGGCGATGCGGGGCATCTCCTCGAACACCGAGGTGCGAGACAGGGTGGTCTCGATATCGCCGACCTTGACGGTGGCCGAACCGCTGATCGGCACAACCGCCGTCTCCTGGTCGGTGAGCAGGTGGTCGTGGCGTTCGCCCGGCTTCAGGCCGACGATGGCGAAGCTGAGATAACTCCAGCCTGCCGACTCGGGCGTGATCTCCATCTGGACGGTCTTCGATCGGTCGGGCGTGAAGAGGTGTTCGTTCATCAGATGATCTCCGTGATCAGGACAGGACGGCCTTCGTCCATCGAGCGCTTGGCGGCCATGCCAATGACGAGCGGGGCTCGGCCGTCGGCACCGCTGATCGGTGTTGGGGTGCCGTTCTCGACGGCGGCGACGAATGCCTCCCACTGATCGAGATAGCTGGCGGTGTAGCGCTCGAGGAAGAAGTTCTGGAGTGGGGGCTGGCGGTAGCCCCCGGCGGTGGCCACGAGGGCGTTGGCATCGTGGTGGTTGTTCGACTGGGCCATGCCGCCGCTGCCGAAGGCCTCGACCCGCTGGTCGTAGCCGTAGACGGCACGACGACTGATGTCGATCGTGGTGAGGCAGCCGTTCTCGTGGGTGAGAACGATGACGGCGGTGTCGACATCGCCGGCCTGCCCGATCGCCGGGTCGACCCGTACGCGGCCGAGGGCATAGACCGACTCGACCTCGCTACCGGTCACGAAGCGAGCCATGTCGAAATCGTGGATCGCCATGTCGTTGAAGATGCCGCCCGAGACCTCGATGTAGGCGATCGGTGGCGGGGCCGGGTCCCGGCTGGTGATGTTGACGACCTCGACCTCACCGATCGAACCATCGGCGACGGCATCGGCAACCGCCTTGTGGGACGGATCGAACCGGCGATTGAAGCCGATGTGCAGCGGAACGCCGGCAGCCTCGACCGCTGCAAGCGCCCGGTCGACTTCAGCGACGTCGAGGCTGATCGGCTTTTCGCAGAAGATCGCGCGACCGGCTTCGGCCGCAGCGATCATGACGTCGACGTGGGTGTCGGTGGAGGTGCAGATCGCGACTGCGTCGGCGTCGATCACCAGTGCGGCTTCGAGGTCGGCGGCGACGGGAACGCCGAGTTCGGCACCGACGTTTGTGGCCGCTTCAGCGGCGACATCAAACACGCCGACGACCTCGGCACCGGCGACCCGGCGGTGAAGATAGGCGGCGTGCATAGAACCGATTCGGCCACAGCCGAGCACGACGAAACGAACGGTCATCGGGAAACTCCGTCTTTGTCGATGGGAGATGGGCCGGGGGAATACAGCGCCGGTTTGGTCGGCAGGTCGACGCCGACGGCGACGCCGTCGGCGGCAGCCGACGCAGCAGCGGCCTCGACCACGGCCTGGGCGGCGTAGCCGTCCCATGCCGACGGGCCACGGGCGGCACCCGCCTCGACCGAGTCGAGGAAGTCACGCATCTCGACGCGGTAGGTGTCGAGGAACGGCGAGAACCAGTCGTCGCCGATGGATCCAGCAACCATGCCGTCGGCCCGGACCGCGGCCCGGAGAGGCTCAGCTGCGATGACATTGCCGCGCTCTGCCGTGACCTCGACCGAGACCTCGTAGCCGGTGGCGATGTCGTCGAACTCGAGCACGGCGACTGCGCCGCCCGCCAGGCGACACGTGGCGATGATCATCCGGGTGTCGACCCCTCCGGCAATGACGGACGTGGCGACCGAGACGATCTCGTCGTCCCCGAGCCATCGAACGGTGTGGATGTCGTGAATGATCGACTCGACGAGCATCTGCGGCACCGTGCGTGAACCATCGTTGGTGTTGCGATGCACGCACCGGATGTGTCGCGCTGCACCAAGGTGCTCGAGAGCGTCGGCGACCTGGGTGTGGCGTTCGTCGTAGACCCGCATGAAGCCGAGCTGGATCAAGCGACGACCCAGTGCGACCTCGGTGTCGACGATCTCGCGGGCATCGGCGAGTTCCACGGTGAGTGGCTTCTCGGCGAGGATCGGCACGCCGCGTTCGAGACCAGCCATCACGTATCGATGGTGAAAGCGGTCGGGACAGGCGATGACGAGCGCATCGATCTCACCGATGCGATCCATGCCCTCGGCAACCCACTCGCAACCCAGTTCGTCTGCGAGCGCCTGCCCGACGTGCGCGTCGGGGTCGGCAACCCAGGCGAGTTCGGCACCGGCGAGATCCGCGACATGGCGGGCATGACAGGCCCCCATCCCGCCGACACCGATGACACCGACGCGCGTCACGACTGCAACCCTGGCGGAAGCTCACCGAGTTCGGGTCCGGGACGGGATTCGGCGGCGACCCCGAGAATCGTCTGATCCCAGTCGATGTCCTGGCCGGTCAGGAACCCACTCTCCGGCGAGCACAGGTGCACGATCGTGTGCGCGATCTCGTCGGGCTTGATGAGCTTGCCCATCGGCTGCACGGCCTCGGCCCGTTCGAGCCAACCGTCGGTCGCGCCTTCGTAGCGACGCTGGGTGATGTCCTCGGCGGGCGTGTCCATCCAGCCCGGGTTGAGCATGTTCACCCGAACCCGGTGGCGCATGAGCGTGAAGGCCATGTTGCGGGTGGCGGCGACGAGCGCCATCTTCGACGCCGAGTACGGCAAGAGATTGGGAGCCCCGCCGTGACGGGCGACCGAACCGATCAGCACGATCGAACCGTCGACATCCTCCCGCACCATGAGCTTGGCCGACTCCTGAGCGACGAGACAAGCGGCGCGGACGTTAAGGGCCATCATCTCGTCCCACATGGCCGCCGTGGAATCCCACACCGACCCGCGGAACGTGGCTGCTGCGCAGTTGACGGTGGCATGAAGCGTCCCGAACGTCTCATCGGCAGCAGCCACGCAGCGTTCCGGACCGTCGGGATCGGCGAGATCGGCCGACGCGAACACGGCCCGGCAGCCGTCTCCCGTGAGCGACGCCGCGGCCGCTTCACCCTTGGCCTGATCGCGGCCGACGAGCAGCAGGCCGCTCGCACCCTTTTCTTTGAGCAGGGCTGCGGTGGCGTAGCCCAAGCCCTGGGAGCCTCCCGTGATCAAGGCGACACGCCCGTCGAAGCTCATGGCGTTACCAACCCGCTCGCTGATCGGACTTGCCCTCATCGAGCTCGGCTCGGGCCTCACGCACCGATTCGTACGCCGACACCTCAGGCACACCGACCTCCCACCATGAGCCGCCTTCGGTCCACGAATTCTGGTGTGTCTGGAGGGCGATGACCGTCGTGCGATCGGCTTCCTTGGCCCGCTTCCAGGCGGCCTCGAGTTCATCGATGGTCGAGACGGTCTCGGCGTTGCAGCCCATGGCGGCGGCGTGGGCGGCGAAGTCGACCCGAACCTCCTCGACGATCCTGGAGTCGGCGAGCAGGTTGTTGAAGGGGGCACCACCCTGGTTGACCTGCAGCCGATTGATGACGGCAAAGCCACCGTTGTCGCAGACGATGACGATCATCTTGTGGCCCGACAGCACCGAGCTGTAGAGGTCGCTGTTCATCATCAGGTACGAACCGTCACCCACGAAGACGGTGACGTCCTTGTCCGGTAACGCCATCGCCGCCCCCCAACCACCGGAGATCTCGTAGCCCATGCACGAGAAGCCGTACTCGCAGTCGAAGCTGTTGAGCGCTTTTTGACGCCACCCGTTGTTGACCTCGCCCGGGAAACCACCTGCGGCGGCAAGGGCAAAATCGTCGGGGCCGGCCAACCGATCGACGACTCCGACGACCTGGGCGTAACTCGGGAGTTCGTCCCCGTTGGCGTCAGGAGCGGCGATCTTGTCGATGTAGGCGTGGTACTGCGACACCTCGGCCGACGCCGTGTCGCTCCACGACTCGGGCGCTCGATAGTTCCCGATGCGACCGGTCAGGTCCGTGAGCGCTTCGCGTGCGTCGCCAACAACCGGAAGGGCGAGGTGTTTGGTGGCGTCCCAGCGGGCCGTGTTGATGCCGACGATCTTGACGTCGGCATTCTTGAAGACAGTCCACGAGCCGGTCGTGAAGTCCTCGAGTCGAGTGCCGACCGCCACGACGACATCGGCCTCGGCGGCCAGATTGTTGGCCGCCTCGCAGCCGGTGACACCGATCGGACCGGCGTACATCGGGTGTGACGCGAGAAGCGATGCCTTGCCGGCGACCGTCTCGACGACAGGGATGTTGTGGGTCTCGGCGAACGCGGCAAGTTCGGCTTCGGCAAAGGAGTAGTGCACTCCACCACCGGCGATGATGAGCGGCTTCTCGGCGTTCTCGATCGCGGCGGCCGCCGAGTCGAGTTGATGGATGTCGGCCCGCTGACGGGTCAGATGGTGGATCTGCTCGTCGAAGAAGCGGACCGGGAAGTCGTAGGCCTCGGCGGCGACGTCCTGAGGCAGACCGATGAAGGCCGGGCCGCAGTCGGCCGGGTCGAGCATCGTCTGCACTGCGTGGGGCAGCGACGACACCACCTGCTCGGGCTTCATGATGCGATCCCAGTACCGGCTGACCGAACGGAACGCATCGTTGACCGTCGTCGACGGCTCACCGAAGTGCTCGACCTGCTGCAACACCGGATCAGGGAGACGGCTGGCGAAGGTGTCACCCGCAATCAACAGCAACGGGATGCGGTTGGAGTGCGCCACTCCGGCGGCGGTGACCATGTTCGTCGCGCCAGGGCCGACCGACGAGGTCGCCACCATGATCTGGCGACGACGCACCGTCTTCGCGTAGGCGGTGGCGGCGAGCGCCATGCCCTGCTCGTTTTGTCCCCGCCAGGTCGGCATTTCGTCTTGATGCTGCTCGAGCGCGTGACCCAGGCAGGTGACGTTGCCGTGACCGAAGATCGCGAACACCCCCGGGAAGAGCGGGGCGATGCTGCCGTCGGGCATCACGGACTTCTGAGCGATGAGGTACCTGACGATGGCGTCGGCCGTTGTGAGTCGGATCGTCTCCATGATCTCTCCTGATGCAGTCCCGGGTGACTCGGGTCAGCCGCGCGGGCTCAGCCGCTCGACGGTTTCCCACTTCTCGGACTTCCACGAGCGCAGCATTGCGTCCTGCACGCTGACATAGTCGATCGCCTCCGCGAAGCCGGGCGTGTGCTGGCGACCGTTGGCAACCGACGACAGATATTCGAACTCCTCAATGACCTTGAGGTCCTCGTACCCGATCGGGTTCGCGTCACCCGGCACAAAGTGGCCGTGATACGGGAAGCGGTCGCCGGAATAGACGGTCTTGTAGCCGAGTTCGGGCTCGGAGGCGCGAAACAGCTTCAGTTCGTTCATCGTCTCAAGGTTCCACATCAGCGATCCCTTCGTGCCGTACACCTCGAAC
>Ga0255780_10000200_pt1 | contig 58315 bp, 44 predicted proteins | sample 071ome_32_FD_179978 | JGI IMG/M metagenome (GOLD analysis project Ga0255780, IMG submission 179978) | Coastal salt marsh microbial communities from the Groves Creek Marsh, Skidaway Island, Georgia - 071405AT metaG (version 2) | ecosystem: Environmental > Aquatic > Marine > Intertidal zone >... | reverse complement strand
ACGACCACGCGCCGCCGCCAGGTCTCGCGTATCGGATATAAAATCTGATATCATCGGACATGTGATATCTGATTTCGGATATCATCGGATTCACGTACCGTTCACGAACCGTGCACACGAGGCCACGTCCATCGGTCCATCCGTCCGTCCGTCGGGGTGGGTGCGTGGGTGCGTGCGTGGACCCGACGCGTGTGGTCCGCCGTCGGTGGTCCGCGGTCATCACACGTCGACGGACGACGACGATCTCGACGACGAAGGACGACGACGATCTCGACGACGACGACGGGCTTCATCCATCGATCGATCGATTCATCGGAACGGGCGGACGACGACGACGACGTCGCGTCCAAACAATCTCATCTCATCATCTGAAGCGACGTCGCGCGCTCGTTGAGGGCGAGGAGGCGTGCCTACTAGCCTTGACTGCGGGCTTTTTTATTTTGCGTGAAAGCTGCTCCGAGGGAGACGCGGGAGACGCGGCCGGGCGTTCGCGCGAGCGAGTGGATATCGAACCGGTGAAACGGACCGGGCGTCGAGCGTCGCGTCGTTCGTTCGCTCGCGCCGAGCGGTGACGGATAAGTAATCTCAGTCTCGCGCGGCGACTGTCCCGGCGGCCGGGAGAAGGAGAAGAAGTGACGGACGGAGGGATAAAGCGAACGCCGATGGAGCCGCGAAGCGGAACGACGCCGATGGAGATCGTGGGTGGAGGTGACGGACGAGTAAACGGCGGGTTGGCGGGAAGCGGGGCGGCGTACGCGGCGTTCGCCAACGCGCAGGGCGGAGGCGTCGCGAGCAGCGCGCCGCCGGCGAGGGGGTTCCCGACGACTATCGGGTTTGCCCCGCCGGGATTTTACGCGCCGATGATGGCTGTGGGACAAGGGATGGGAGCGTACGGAGGAGGAGTGGATGGACAGAGCGGATTCGGGGCGGGTGGGATGATGGGAATGGCGCCGAATTTCTTAGCTGGCGCGGCGACGGGCGCGTTGGGGGCTTCGCCGACGGGGTACGGGTCGTCGCCGACGGCGATTCCGCAAGTGATGAGAACCAAGGCGCCGCTGGAAAGTGGGATTGGGTTTCCGGGGTTGTCATCGTCGTTGCCGAATAAACATCACATTGGGTCTCCGAACAGCGGGTTTAGCGCTTTTAGCCCGCCAGCCAATCTCAAGGCGTCGCCCGCCGCTCCAGTTTCTCGAGGGATGACGCACTTCTCATCCTCGCCGCCGGTGAAGGCTGGAGGCGTGCAAAAGCCGCCATCCAGCGCGAACAAGGTGAAAAAGATGGAAATTGCGAAAGTTGCGGTGGCAAACGAGGCTACGATCGCGGCTGCCGCTGCGGTTTCTGGAAGTAGTCCGTCGTCAGCCACCGCGTCGCCTCCGCTCAATTCCAACGGCAAGCCGCAAAAGAGCGTGTACAGAGGCGTGAGACAGCGTCCTTGGGGTAAATACGCCGCGGAAATCCGGGACCCGACGCGAGGCTCGCGACTTTGGCTCGGCACGTTCGATTCCGCCGAAGAAGCGGCGCTGGCGTACGATGCCGCGGCTCGGGCCATTCGCGGAGACGCCGCCGTGACCAACTTTGGCAAGGATGTGCCGATTCCGGCATCCGTCAAGGCGCAGTTGCCGCCTTTGCCGACTCGACCGGTTCAAGGACGCGGCGGGGGCGGCGGAGCCAGCGGTGCGGTTGAGGGCCCGAACGCGTCAAAGAACATGTCCAAGCTTTCTACCTCACAAAAGGCGATGAAGCTCGAAGAGGAGGCTGAGATGCTGTTGATGCTTCAGGGATCGGATGGCGAGACGCCAAAGACGAGCACTCCTGAAAAGTCGGAATCTCAAGACGACCAAGTCACCGGCATGGACTTTGAAGAAGAAAACGGACCGAGCTCTGTCACAGTTGGATTACAATTGCGCGCGCAGAAATCCAACGCGGCGCCTTCTGCAAAGTCAACTCCAAGATTTCCGTCGAGCAATCCATCCGACGCCATGATTTCGGCGCTTCAAGCGTCGAACAACGTCTCCGGGAGAAGGCGTCGAGGAGGCGCTTAAAAAAAAAAGCTGCAGCTGCGAATAGAAAAACAAGACAATTATTTAATAGAAATGTGCATTCTTAAAACTCTTTAATTATACCGCTACGTTGATGATCCATCCATGTAAATACCGTCGTCGCGCGCACACCTTTTCCTTCTTGCAAATAAAATTCGTCTTACATGACAGCCAATGCGGCGACTGCGCCGAGTAACACGCTGGCGTGCACGAACGACGAAGCCGCAGAGCTCGACGAATCGACCTCACCTTCTCTCGCGCTCATGTAATCATCGTAGTTTCTCAGAGTGATGTCGTTCGGGCAATCGACGCCGGCGCATGCGCTCGTGGACAAGCACAATCCGTACGTGCCGCAGCAATCGTTGCGCGTGCAAATGGACTCCAAGTAATCGACAGTCGGCGCTCCATTAGCGCATTGGAAGTCGCACGACGGCGCTTGTCGAGTGACCATCTCGCCATCGGGACAACGCAAGACGTCGGGAGGGCAGAAACCGTACCCGCTCTCTGGTCCAGAGGAAGTCTCGACACTCGGCGATGGTCCTGGAGCGACCTCTTCGCCGCCTTCTTCGCCGTCAATGTCATTCGAAAATCCGGGGCTTTCAAACATCCATTCGAGAAGCGAAGGCGCGAACTCGTTGTTGAACGTCATCGAGGTGGCGAGTTCCGTGTTCAACCCACGAATCAAGCGGAGCTCGGTTCGTCCGCCCACGTCGCACTGGCTCGTGTTGCCGAACACGACAACATCTGTGTCTGGATTGTTGGGGAAGAGCTTGTTGCGCGATGCGAGCGCATCGGGCGTCGTGGTTTTCGAAGTGGCGTCGCAACCGTTGTGGTCGGCCCAAGCGGCAATGGTTGTTTCAACGGAGGGTACCGGTTTGCCTTCGAAGCGTCCGCCATCGACGGGAACGTTGTCGAATTCGCCATGGATTGCCAGAACGTTCACCGGTGTCTTCGTGGCGGCATTGAAGGCGCCGCAGTTGGTTTGAGCGTCCGCAAACGACAATCCAGAGATGGAAACGATACCGGAAATGAGATTCGGGCGTTCACAAGCCATTCGATAAGCCATGAATCCTCCGTTTTCCCAGCCAACGACGTAGATTTTGTCATCCGCAACATTGTACTGGGACTTGACGGCAGAGATCACTTGGGCAATATGCTCCACGTCGTCGACAGGTTCCCAAACTTCGGGATCTGATGGCCTGAACGAGATTGGGTTCGCGGCGCAGCAAGAAGGAGTCGCACTCCATGAGCGGCAACCATATCGAGTGTTGAGGACACCTCCATTGCGCAAGCAGGTCGAGCACCAAAATCGATTGCGCGCTCCATCTGGAAGCGCGAGAATGAACTCTTTGGAATCAACTTGTTCCTTGAGACGCAAAATTCGATCCGTTGAGTCGCCATCCATGCATCGACCGTGGAGAAGTACGACGAGAGGAACGTCTGGAACGGTAGAGTTATCAGGCGGGACAGAAACGTCTGGAAGAAAGAGCGTGACTGGATCTCGGTCGACACCAGAGTCGTACACAATATCAACAGATTGAGACGCCAAGCCGTAGACACTCGCGGCGCCGAGCATTAAAGCGTAGTACATGGAGAGCGCGAAGGAAGTCTTCATGGATGATTTCATCTTGATTGCAGTGGAAAGTAGTCGTACGATCTGTCTATACGTGACGTCTTATGATGCCGCACGAGCGTGCACCTCGTAAATGTAAACGCGCGCCTCGATAAGCGCGATGATGAATTGTAACAACGCTTTAACATTCAAATTGGACGACACTGAGAGTAATACCGATCGAGCACCTGACACGAATCCTCGACATTGGCACAGCATCGGGGGCCATCATACAGCTCGCCACCGCACTGCGCCCATGTCGGCGCGCACGGCCAGCACTCGCTGCGATCGCTGTCGATTTCAACGCATTTCAAGCCATCCTTGCAACACGTGGGTCCGTCATACAGCTTACCTCCGCAACGCTGGAAAGCTGTGCTACAACCGACGCACACCTTTGTACCAGATTTATACGGCTGGTCTACGCACGTGCCTAACTCACAGCATCGCTCGCCGACTTTAGCAGAAGAGGGCGAGAGGCACACTTCGCCGTTCGCCGAACACCGACATGCAATCCCGAGCGATGTTCCAGTTTTTTCCGGCCAAAGTTGACACAACTCTGCGGGCTTGTCGCACTCGATATCTTTCGCTTGCTGCGTCGCGATTGGAAGAACGTCGTCGGGCGTCACCCCGCATAGCCCTGGGTTGTTTGCGAGCGAAATCGTCTTCAAATTTGGATTCGTTTGCTTGCTGAGCGCAATGGAGCCACTGAATAAGTTCCGGTCTAAGAGAACGATTTCGAGTCGCTTGAAACGCGATAAGACATTCACGCTACCAGTCAATTTATTTTCGTGGAGGTCCAAAAACGTGAGATTTCGCGGTAACGCCTCTGGCAGCGTGCCCGAAAGCAAATTCCCTTCGAGCACTAACGACTCCAACTCACTTGCCTGGGACCAATCCGCTGGAATCGGTCCGCTCATCTGATTATCATCGAGGTTGAGCTGCCTGAGCGCGGGCAACGTGGCCAATTCAGGCGGAATGGACCCGTACAGATAGTTGCCCGAGACGTCGATGTATTCTAAACGCTGAAGGTTTCCAATCGAGTGAGGCAACGCGTACGATTGGCCTCTCCGCCCGAGAGTGTTCCTGTGCAAATTGAGCACGCGCAACCGCGAGAGATTACCGATCTCCTCCGGTATTTCACCCGAGAGTTGGTTCCCAAAGTGCGTACCCGGCGTGCCGTACACGCTGCGTAAATCGGGCGGGACGAAGGGCTCGATGACGATTTGAGCTGCCGTGTAGCCGCCGTCGATGTTGAGCACTTCTAGCGATTTCAAGTTCCCAACGCTCCGCGGAAGAGGGCCATCCAGCACATTCAAGTTGAGATACAACTCGCGAAGATTTGGCATCGCCTCGAAAAACGTCTCCGGGATCTCTCCACGAATTGCGTTCGAGCTCAAGTCGAGCGTCCGAAGCGCATCCAATGAAGCGCGTTCCAAATCCCTCGGTAAGGATCCCGTTAAACCCTTTCCAGACGCCCGAATCACCTCCACCCCACACCCTCGATCACCATCGCACCGACACCAAATCCCAGGCATGCCGTCTCCATCGCACGCGTCCGCGCCTCGCGCAATCGCATCGACGACATCCGAGTATCCAATCGCTCGTGCCAAACGTTCCACGGCGCGAGTCTGCGTCGCGTGCGCGACACGTCCCATCGCAGATACGAACACAAATATCACCCGTCGTCGTCGACGTCGTCCGTCTCGCCGCATCGTCTTGCCCCGTCGTCGAATCGCGCGTGTCGCCATGGCGCACACGAACCGAACCGTCACATGTCGGTCACATGGTGCTGATGCTACCAGATCGCGCATGTTGGAACGTTGATGGATTTTGGTTTGAGGACTGCGTTTTCTCGAAGAATTCTGCAACGTTATCGAGAGAGATCGCAGCGCGCGCGGTGGAGGAAGAAAACCACCAGGTGGCGGGATGGATGAAGACGCGTCTTCTCGAGTCTACCCCGCGTGGTCGCGCGATGCGGATGAAACCGTCTCCGCGCACGGCGTGGACCCGTTGAAAGGTTTGTCTTCGAAGGATGTCGAAACGCGTCGGGCAAAACACGGGTACAACGAGCTGGAGAAGGAACCGGGGAAACCGCTGTGGGAACTGGTGCTGGAGCAGTTTGACGACGCGCTGGTGAAAATTTTGTTGCTCGCGGCGGTGGTGTCGTTCGTGTTGGCGTTTGTGGAACAGAGGGAGACGGGGGAGGGACACGGGATCACGGCGTACGTGGAACCGCTCGTCATCTTGCTAATTCTCATCTTGAATGCCATCGTCGGTGTGTGGCAAGAGAGTAACGCGGAGAACGCGTTGGAGGCGTTGAAGGAGATGCAAAGCGAACACGCCAAGTGTCTTCGGGATGGCGCGTGGGATGGGTCGCTCTCGGCTCGGGAACTCGTTCCAGGGGATGTAATCGAGTTGAAGACGGGCGACCGCGTTCCGGCGGATTGCCGCGTTTTGCGTCTTAAGACTGCGACCGTGCGCGTCGAGCAAGCTTCCCTTACTGGAGAGTCTGTCGCCGTCGACAAGCGCGTCGAAGCTGTTGCGGATGAAGACATAGAACTACAAGGAAAAACGTGCATGGTGTTTAGCGGCACCGCTGTTTCCAACGGCAGCTGCATTTGCGTCGTCAATTCAATCGGCATGTCGACGGAGATTGGCAAGATTCAATCCCAAATCAAGGCTGCTGGAGAAGAAGAAGAGGACACGCCGCTGAAGCAAAAGCTCGATAAGTTTGGGGAAAATCTAACCCTCATGATAGGTATCATCTGCTTGCTCGTCTGGGTCATCAACTACGAGCACTTTTTGAAGATCAGCTTCTCTGCTGGTTCCATGCTCCCGGACATTTCGTTCGATTTAGCAAAGTGCACCTATTACTTTAAGATCGCCGTCGCATTAGCTGTTGCGGCGATTCCGGAAGGTTTACCCGCCGTCATCACCACTTGCTTGGCTCTCGGCACGCGAAAGATGGCGAAGAAGAACGCCATTGTTCGAAAGTTGCCGAGTGTTGAAACGCTCGGATGCACGAGCGTCATCTGCAGCGACAAGACTGGCACTCTGACTACGAACCAAATGTCCGCAGTCAAGCTTCTTACTGTCAAGACGTCAACAAGACTGAGCAAGTACGAAATCGAAGGGACAACGTACGACCCGACTGAAGGCGGCATCGTCGGCTTGCCCTCCAAGCTCGACGCCAACCTGATCGCGATCGGTAAGGTTGCCGCGCTTTGCAACGGTGCGGACATTGAATTCAAGAATGGTGCTTACAAGTGCATCGGTGAACCGACCGAGGGTGCTCTCAAGGTGCTTTGCGAGAAGATTGGTCTTCAAAACATGCGAGGGGTCGAGGCAAAGAGAGAATCGCAACCGGAGAAGTACGCGCAGATTGTGTGCGACAGCATCGAGTCTCAACACAACGTCATGGCGACTCTAGAATTCGATCGTGACCGCAAGTCTATGAGCGTCATCGTGGGATCGAAGAAGACCAACGGGGCGAAGTATAGCAATGAGCTTCTCGTCAAGGGTGCCCCAGAAGTTTTGCTTGAACGTTGCGCCTACGCTCAGATGCCGGACGGTTCCAAGGTTCAAATGACGGCTACAATGCGCAAAATGATTCTCAACGAGCAGGCAATCCTCGCACGAGGTGCCCTTCGCTGCCTCGCGTTTGCCATGAAGTCGTCCCTCGGCGATTTGGATTCTTACGATGGCACTGAATCACACAAGGCTCACGTCCAGCTCAAGGATCCGTCCAAGTATGCGATGATTGAGTCCGACTTGACCTTCATTGGCTTGGCTGGTCTTCGTGATCCTCCAAGACCTGAAGTACGCGGCGCCATCGAAGCTTGCCATACCGCAGGCATCCGTGTCATCGTCATCACGGGTGACAACCAGCTCACGGCGGAGGCGATTTGCACCGAAATTGGCGTCTTCGATTCTCCATCGAGCATCAAGGGTAAATCTTACACCGGTCGCGAATTCGCTGCGATGTCGAAATCCAAGCAGCTCGAAGTTCTACTGGGATCGGGTGGACGCGTCTTTAGCCGTGCTGAGCCGAAGCACAAGCAGGATATCGTTCGCCTTCTTCGCGACAACGGCGACATTGTCGCTATGACGGGCGATGGTGTGAATGATGCCCCGGCGTTGAAGCTCGCGGATATTGGTATTGCCATGGGTATTTCGGGCACTGAGGTCGCTAAGGAAGCTTCCGATATGGTTCTCGCGGACGACAACTTCAGCACCATCGTCGAAGCTGTCTCTGAGGGAAGAAGCATCTATAATAATATGAAGGCGTTCATACGCTACATGATTTCGTCCAACGTGGGTGAAGTCGTGAGCATTTTCCTCACTGCGGCGCTCGGTTTGCCGGAGGGTTTAGTTCCGGTGCAACTTCTTTGGGTCAACCTCGTGACGGATGGTCCACCGGCCACTGCGCTCGGTTTCAACCCACCAGACAAGGGCATCATGACCAAGCCCCCGAGACGAAAGGATGAAGATTTACTTTCCAAGTGGGTCATGTTCCGATACGCAGTCATCGGATTGTACGTCGGTGTCGCCACTGTCGGCGCCTTTATTATCTGGTTCACGCGCACTAGCTTCATGGGCATCGATTTGAGCCAGGATGGACACACACCGGTGACGTTTCACCAGCTCACGCACTGGGACGAATGCATCAACTGGTCCAACTTTAAGGGTAGTAAGTTCACCGCCGGTAGCGAGACGCACTACTTCATTGGCGCCAACGCGTGCGATTACTTTGAAGGCGGTAAGATTAAGGCTTCAACTTTGTCCTTAACTGTCCTCGTGGCCATTGAAATGTTCAACGCGCTCAATGCGTTATCAGAGGATGGTTCGCTCGTGCAAATGCCACCGTGGCGCAACCCGTACTTGCTCTTAGCCATGCTCGTGTCCTTCGGGTCGCACTTCGTCATCATGTACATTCCGCAACTCGCGGAAATCTTTTCTATAGTCCCGCTCGACTTCAACGAGTGGATGCTCGTGTTACTTTGCGCGGCGCCTGTGTGTCTCATCGACGAGGTGCTCAAGGTGTTTGGCCGCATCGCCGCAGCGCGTGAACTCAAGTCGCGTCTTGGTTAAATCGCAATTCACAAAGCGATCACCGAGCGAGCAAGCGAAATCGATTTTAATTCTACTTCTTATCATAGCTCATTACATCCGCGCGTGCGCTCGCACCCACCCCAACTTAATGCCCGCCCGAAGTCGGAAATGTGTCGATCATTTCCTTGACCACGGGCGACGCGAGATTCAACACGAATCCGACGCAAGCGACGACAAAGACTCCGAACCCCGCCTGCAACGCCACCGAAAACTCCTCGGACTCGAGCAACGCGTTCTCTTCCTGTACCGGTTTCACGTACGACCTCGACGCCTCGTTCTGGTTGTCTTCGTCTCCGTTCACCGCCCGTCTCACCGATAACGACGCGCGTTTCGCCGTGTTTCGATGCGCCGCGTTTCGATGCGCCGCGTTTCGATGCGTCTTCGTGGAGGAGATGACGCGCGGGGAAACCGCGATGGGCATCGTGTTCGTCGCGACGCGCATCACTTTTTTACGGCGTCGTCGAGTGACGTTCGTGTTCGCTCGCTGTTGACCTCAATATCGCACGCACGCGGATTACTCGGCGCATGCCCGCGAGTTCGGTCGCACTGGACGCGATACAACGCGCGAGAACGACATCAAGCGCGCTGGCGAACCTCCGCGAGTGGTTTCCGGGCATCAGGGCGGAGGACGAGGCGTTGCGACGCGTTGCGAAAGAGAAAGAGGCGTCAGCGGAAGCGGCAGCGTTTATGTCGAGTGACGACGCGGAAGCTCACAGAGAGCGCGGGAACGAGGCTTTTAGACGCGGGGATTACTCGATAGCGATCGAAGCGTACGATAGGAGCGTGACGAGTCGTCCGAGCGCGGCGGCGTTGGCGAATAGAGCGATGTGTAGACTGAAGTTAGGAGAGTGGGCCGACGCCGAAGCGGATTGCACGGCGGCGCTCAAGTTGGACCCAGCATATGGTGTCAAGGCGTACATGCGGCGCGGGACCGCAAGAAGACACTTGAAGAAGTACTTGGATAGCGTGATGGATTTCGAGGAGGCGTTGAGGCTGGAGCCAACGAGTAAGATTTTACGAGAGGAACGGTTGACGAGTCAACGCATGTTTGAACTCGAAGCCAAGGTGAGACCGACGCAACCGAGAAGACGGTTGAAAATTGAGGATGAAGGCGCGGAGACGTCGGGCGGTGACGAACAATCCAAGATGAATGATGGCCAGGACGGATCTACGAGTTCTGCGCCCGCGAAATCTGAACAGGCGGAGAAGGTACCGATTCGAGTCAAACGCGAACCGCCGAAATCGGCGCCAGATGCTTTGACCACAGACTTGGTCAAACGAGCGACAGAAATCGCATCCAAGAAGCCTATCGCGACACCTACAAACGGCGCCGAATTCGAACGCGCGTACAGACGAGAGATGAAGGCGGAATCCTCCGACGAGGAGGCTTCCTTAGCCCGCCGCGCCGCCGTGATAGGCACCGTCTCTTCCGACGACCTCGTTCGCTTCTTCTCCGGCGGTCTCGATTCCGACATTCTCATCGACATCGCCCGGGTCACCGCCCTCATTCGGTTTCCATCCGACCCTCACTCCGCCCTCCGATCCCTCCGAGCGCTCCAATCGCTTCCTCGGTTTGCCGTATCCGTCGCGCTCGCCTCGGCGCCAGCCAAATCTAATCTTCGAGACGCCATCGTCGCCGCTCGAGCCGCGACGACCGATCCTTCCCATCGCGCTGGTTTAGACGACGCATCCGCCGCCTTCAAATTGTAATCTCACCCTCGTTATTTTGTCATTCCTACGCGGGAAGATGAAGTTAAAAAGAAACGACACGAAGTCGATATTACGGTGTCGAGTGACGGTTCGGTCGACATAAATATCAATCTTGAGTCAATGACTCGTCAAGGTAGAGGGGCTGTCGACCCGGGTGTGTCGTTTCGTGTTCGGTGTCGCGACGGTTGGGGAAATTCAATCTGGATGGATTAGTCGTCGTCGACGACAGAGACGGACGACGGACGACGAACGTTTGCGCGCCCGGTCCGACAGATTTCCGCGCGTACTCCGCGCGATGGGCGGCGAAACGTCGGGGTCGTCGGCGTCGGGAGCGAAACGACCGAGATGGAGCGAAAATTCAGTCAGCTGGAAACGCAGTGAAAGCGACGCGCAGGACGAAAAAGGCGACGAGCGCGTTGGGTCCTCGGTGGCGGAAGTGCGCGTGTTTCAGACGCCGGAGAGTTCGCCGGGATCGAAAGGGCGAGGGGTGTGGAAGAGCGCGGGGACGAGGAGAGGCGCGGCGACGATACCGGTGACGCCCGAGAGCGAGCGACTCCAAACGGAGGGCGCCGGCGAGTCGATTGAGAAAGTTACGGTGACGACATCGAAGAGTGAGCGTTCAAACGATTCGCTCGGCGTTAGTTATGATGATTTCATCGCCGCAGAGCTCGATGCGGAGGAGGATACGGCTGAGTGTAGGACGGCGGCGACGACGACGACGACGATGACAGAGAAGGCGGCCGAGCGCAGACGGCTTCGGGATAGACTGAATCGCGGTTGCGTCGAAGGTCGAACTCACGGTGGTTTCGCGGTGCTCGACCTGTTAGACGCGCTGGAGGAACTCGGAGTTCAGCCCGCCGAACCTCGAGTGGTTGTTTATCACTCACAATCCGGAACTGATGAAGAGGCAAACAGTTTGTCGCGAGACGCGTTCGTCGGTTCGCACCAGTCAGCGGCGAGCGTCTCGCGCGATGTACAGTAAGTCTCCTTTGACCGCAGCAAAAGTGCGCGTAGTATCCAAACGCTTAACCAACGAAAAATGATGTAATGGCATGCCAGCTTGTTGTATTGTTCTAAAAACGTTTCTAAAAGAGCACTATCGTCTAGGTGGTGGAGGAGGAGGATACGGATATCCAGCCGGCGGCGGGGGTGGATGTCGAGGCGTCTGAGGCGGTGGCATCGGTGGAAGCGGAGGGGGTGGCGGTGCTTTGTCTTGCTGAGGCAGCAATGGCCAAGCATCGCGGGCGAAAGACACTGATCCACCTTCGCCCCCACCGCGATTGACGCTTTCTGATCTCAGTGCGGAAATGTTCAACTCGCCGGCAGAGATGCCTCCGTACTGATTCCCCAGCATGGCGGCAATGTCGTCAAACTCATCGGCACCTTTTCCGTCCGCCTGTACGATTACCTTCGCGTCGGGTTGACGTTCTAAGCGTTTGTCGAATTCTTTCACTTGACGTTGAAGGGCTTCGTGTCTGTACTTGCTTATGGCTTTTCGGCCGTAAGCGGCAATGTCGTTCACGCTGAGCACTTCTCGTTTTTCCCACACGTGGAACACCTTCTGAACTGCTCTACGCCTGTGGCGCGCGTGTGCCTCTGCCTGAGTTACCCCGTCTAAAACCTCGACGTTGTGCATCTCCGATTCGCTCACCTGAATCACCGCGATGAGATTTTTTACAATCGACATGAGATGTCCTCTGACGGCTCTCGAGTACGCGGCGTGAGTAGCGCTCGATCCGCCCCTGTTATCGACGCGACTCGCCTGGAAGATGGAATCCAGCAAGTAAAACAATGTGAGTCGCTGCCGCGCGCTGGTAGATGCGTCCGAAATAGCAGCGTCGATCGCCTCGACGATCGTCTCTGGTACGCCCTCGTGGCTTGACATTTTGAGAGCGTCCTGCGTGCACTCAAACATATCCTCTCTATTCCGGGAAAGATTTGGCAGCTTTGAACGAAACATTTCAACAGCTCGCTGTGATTCCGCATCTACGGCGGGCACGCGGAGCTCCGCCGGGACGTCAGATGCCTTTCTCACATCCTTCACGATGCTCATGACGTCGAGCGATTTGCGCTTCGGTGGCGACTGCATCGCACTCTTGGCCATCTCCACGCGCTCTACAGCCTGCTGAATCGCATCCTTCACAAGAACCCGCGCCTTTGAAACTTTCATCTCCGATCCCGAGATCATAATGATCCCATCTCGCGCTTCGTCCGGCCACATCTTCGTCCCAGATTTCCACTGTAACGCTTGCAATCTGTCTCCTTTTCTTCCAACCACCGCCACACGGTGTCCGCCGCAATCAACCTCTGCGGTTATAACCTTCTCCATCGGCGGAGTCGGGACCACCAGTTCCGGTCGAGACGTCGAGGGTTCCGTCGCGACTCTGTCCCCGTCTCGTTCCTCACGTGTTTCCTCAGTCTTGCGTTTCTTTTCAACTTTCACTTCCTTTGGCGTCTCAACCTCGTCTTCGCGGCGTCTCTTTGCAGTCTCGTTCACCGCTTCAGCCGTCTTCGCTATCGCCGCGACGGCGATCCCGCGACTCGCCGCGTACTTTTTATACCCTGGGCGCTCTTCCAGCGATGGACACCGCGCGCGATCGCTCACGGGTGTCGCTCGACACGAACCACAGCCAAAGACGCCCCAACGGCATTTCGAACACCCGAGGACGTCGACATCAACGTCGTCCGCGGCGCGGTCGGCACCCATCGGTAGCGTTCGGATGCGTCTCTCGATTCGGCGCGCGTGCACGCGTCGATGGATCGTGCGAGAGGGCGCGCGCGGCAACGTGTGTGGCGTTCACTAAACTAACTTTTTTACACTGTGATTTTCGCCCAACCACTACGCAACCATGAAATGATAATTACGACGAAGACGCATGTTAAAACCAAAAGTTGATCGATACGGACGTCGTAAGTGATCGTACGTAGTGCCAAACGTTTTTTGGCATGAAGAGTGCGTCACCGGGACTGAGGATGCACTCGACGTACTCGGCTTTTACGGCGAGCGGATGCGCTTTTTGGTCGACGCGCTCGGGATCGACGGGTGAGCGCGTAAAAGTGTTCGCGTTACCCTCACGCAAGACGTCTGGATATAAATACTGCGTCGCGTCGTCGTCGTAAATTCTGACGTACTTGAAACCGCTGACTTGGCAGAGAATATTCAAGTATGGATCTCGATGAATGGACGTTCTCGTGCCGGCGGTTCCGAGCCAAATGTTGATGGCTGAAGTGTCGACGCTAATTCTCCCAAGCGTGTACAGCGGCACAGTAAATAGACTTTGCAACTCGGGAATCTCATGGAACAATTGATGTTGCGAGACATAGGCCACTCGCTCGCTTTTCGGTTCGCTGTCGTGAGCGGCGTTAGAAGGGGCAAGAAAATCTCTCGCGAACGCACCCAAAGTCGAAACTCCAGTGCCGTGGCTATCAAACGCAGTGCCGTACTCTACCGGAACGAGCTTTGATGCGTGTTTTTCAAAGACATCGAGCGACGCAAACGCCTCGAGTGCCTCCCATTCCTCTTGTTCGAGCAAGCCTTTGATGATGACTGGACGCTTCTTTGACACGTAATCGGTGTAGAAGCGTGCGGGAGTCATCGAGCTCGCGTCTTCAACCGCCATGGCGCGTGCGTTATCCAGTTTAGGAATGCCAGAACTCGGCAACGATGTAGGTATTTTACTACCGCGTGGATAAGATGCGTCATCACGGGACGAGGCCGGCGCTTTCGTCTCACCAAAGGCGCTCTCCGCGAGCTCAATGACGCCCGCCGTCCAATTCGGCACTCGTCGCGCCGACATCAACATTGCTGTCGCAGACAAATCGAGCGCCGCGCGGCCGATTCGAGTTTTTCGACTCTCAAACTCGCCTCGACCACTCGCGGCCGACGTCCCGTCCTCATTTCTGGACGTTTTACGCGCCCGAGCGTCCTCCTCGTCCGTCGCCGAAGAGCTTTTCCACGCTCTCAGTTCCGCGATAATCATCGCCCCGTGTGCGTACGCGTACAAATCCTGAAATCCCTCCGTCGGCCAATTACCACGTTCCAACTGCCCCTCACACGCCGTTTTCACCTCCTCGCACGCCTCTCGCGCGCCTTCCCAATCCTCCCTCGCGAGCGCCTCGCCCAACTTTTTCGCCGCGTCGCTCGCCTCGTCGCCTCTCGGTTTGCGCCCTCGCACCTCCACCGCCGCTCTCCGCGCCGCGCCGTCGGCATCCATCCACGACTGCGTCAACTCCATCGACATTCGCTTCATCATCCGGGACTCTCCGGATTCGTCGGCGGCGGCACCGCCGCCGCCGCCGTCGTCGTCATCCATCCTACAAAACAGCCACCTGGCGGCACTGAAAAACGCGTGCGTCGACGCCGACTCCCCCTTCCCCGCCGCCGCCGTCGCCACCGGCGGCGCGGAACCACCGCCGCCGAACAGCGCCCACGCGTCGTCGCCCGCCATGACGCGCGCGTCGGTCAGACGGAAGGACGGTCGGACGCGCCAACGACTTTTGACATCCGTGTGCGCACACTCTCGACTCGACTTGACGAGAGACACCAATGTAAATAAAATACAATCGACCGAATTCGACCGAATTCGACCGATCGTTCACGGAAGGGACGGGAAGGGACGGGAACGGGACGGGAAGGGACGGGAACGGGACGACGTCACACGCAGGAACGTGGACCGAGTGTGTGGGAACGACCGAGCGATCGAGTGTGGGAACGATCGACGCCGCGGGGATCGATCGGGTCGTCGAAACGTTCGTCTCGGTGTCTCGTCTCGTCGAGCGCGACCGATGTCGTCGAGCGTGAGCGCGGAGGCGCCGTCGGCGTCGTGCTTCGACCGCGCGATGGCGGCGACGATGACGTCGTCGGCGTTCGGCGCGGTCGTGGGGTGCGCGCGCGCGGCGCTGGGAGGCTCGGATGCGCCGGCGATCGTCCGAGCGAGAAGCGCGCCGGCGCTGGCGAGAACGATCGGTGCGGTGGGAAGCGGGGCGGCGCTGTTCGGGGCGATCGGGTGCGCGTTCGCGACGACGGCGTGCGCGAGCGAAAGCGCGCGAAACGCAAAGGATGCGTGGAACGGGGCGCTCGGGGGGTTGGCGGCGGGCGCCGTCGTCGGGTTGAGAAACGGGTCGACGACGCGAGGGGCGAGCGCGGGGGCGGCGTTCGCGGCGGCGTCGATGGCGTTGGACGCGAGCGGGAGGAAGATTGGGCGCGGGGACGAGTTTGAAGACGGCGCGACGCCGACGAGAATCGTGTATCCGTACAGAAAGAGCGCGTAAGAAGAACCGTAGTAGGGTTGTGTAAGATATGTGTCGTCGCGGTGCGCGATAATAACGGCGCAGCGACTCCAATCACCGAAGCGTTCGCGTTCCTTCCACCGAGAGTGAGCCGTGCTCACGAAATAGCAGCGACGAATCGCGCGAGTTATCCATCGAGCCTCTAGGTCCTTCCATCCCGCGCGACGCGTCGGCGTCGGCTCCCGAGCGCACAGAAACACACAAAAACGTGGAGCACCAACTTTCCGCGCGAATTCAAACGCCGATGCGACAGCCGAACGAGGCGACCGCAGTCTGCGTCGCGCTGGACGCGCGTCGTCGTCGGACGCCGAAGCGGACGACGACGAACGTCGCTCGAGGGCTATGGGTATATCTTCCCTCCTCCCGACGCTGAAATCGGTGTCGAGGCCGTGTCACGTCGGCGACGCGTACGGCGGGAAGACGGTGTGCGTCGATGGCTACGTGTGGTTGCACCGAGGCGCGTACGCGTGCTCGAGAGAGTTGTGCGAGGGCGAACGGACGCGTAAACACGTGGAATACTTTCTTAATCGCGCCCGGACGCTTCGACGGGCGAATGTGCGGGCGATATTCGTGTTTGATGGTGGGAGAATGCCGGGTAAAGCGGGAGAGGAGGAAACGAGACGAAGGACGCGAACCGAGGCGTTGGCCAAGGCGAGACAGCACGCGAGACGAGGGAACGCGAGCGCGGCGAACGAGTGTTACGCGAGAGCGGTGGATGTGACGCCAGAAATGGCGAGGGATGTTGTGGAGGCGTTGAGAAGGGAGGGGTTTGAAAGTTTGACGGCGCCGTATGAGGCGGATGCGCAAATGGCGTACTTGGCGCGAAACGGATTCGTGCAGGGCGTCGTGACGGAAGATAGCGATCTCATCGCGCACGGGTGCGCCAGCGTGTTTACGAAGATGCAACCCGACGGGACTGGGATTGAGATACGGTACGAGGATTTGGGGAAGAACCGAGGGATGAGCTTTGTCGGGTTTACGTCGGAGATGTTTTTGGAAATGTGCATTTTGAGTGGCTGCGATTATTTGCCCTCGCTCGCGGGAGTGGGGATTAAAAAGGCACACAGTCTGATTCGACGGTTCAAGACATACGCGAAAGTGTTGCGGCACATGAAGTTTGAGGGGATCTCGGTTCCAAAGGAGTACGAGGCTCGATTTCAAGACGCACTCTTGACGTTCAGATACTCTTGGGTGTTTTGTCCGCGACGACGCGAAAACGTCCATCTGAACGACCCGATCGGCGTGCTCGATGAGGCCGTGATCGCAGACTTACCCAGACTCATCGGAAAGTATCATCCGCCAGACGTGGCGATGGGCATCGCGAATAGCGCGATACATCCGATGACATTAGAAAGTTTCGCCAGCCGCCTTGGCACGCCGAGACGAGACAATAGATTATTAGCCGCGCTCGAACCCGCCGTCGCGCCTCCAGAGATGGATGCGCACGACGCGATCAACAGTCGAATTAGTAACCATCTGCTTCCGAGGAGATCGCCGAGAAAATCGACGTCACCGATGAAGAAACACGAAGCGTTTACCAGCTTTCTGCAAAACAAGCCGGAAGACGACGCTCAAGGATACAGAATGCGAATCGCGCAAACGAGAACTTCGCCGCGCGCTGCGCCGGCTCCTCGCGTCGCAAAGTCGTTCTACGCCACGCTCAAGAGCACAAAGCCGAAGACGCCGCCCGAAAAGCAGCGCAGGAGAGAGAGCATCGATTTATTTGATGTCGGTCGAGAAGACGACGCAAAGCGAGCACCTACGGTGGTGCCCGATTCTGTGGAAAAGGCGACTCCTCGGCGGTCTCCCAGGAGAGCCTCGCGAATTCCGCGCGACATTTCAAACTTGGAGCCGACACTCGTCGCGGAGACTCCACTGGCTCCGACGACGGTGAAGAAGAGTCCGTACTTTGCGAGCGTTTCCTCGCCGCAGACTCGATCGGCGACGGCGTCGTATGCGCAAGTCGCAAAGAGCGCGATTGAACGCGCCAAACGCAACGCCGAGGCGGAATTCGGAGCGTTTGAGCACAAGGGTGCACCGATTCAAACGCCCGCGCGGCTCACTCCCGCTCGCGCGGCGAAGAAGCCACGCGTCGTGCCATCCACCGCGTCTGGTTCTAAAAAATCAAAGAGCAAGTCGAAGGATGACAAATTTTGGCAAACGTCGCTCTTCGATACCTTTGCGTTTCACGGCAAAAAGTGACCCGCCTTTAGACCGCGTTAGTAAAAGCATATTATTATGAAATATTTTTTCTTCTAATTTTTACAAACTCCACACTCGCGTTACACAGCGCGTCATCCGTGGTAATCGTCGTCCAGACGAAGGAAAAAATCAACGCCGAGCGAACGCGTTCGGAATCCGCCCAGTCTTTGCGTTTCTCAACATCTCATCCGACCGAGCGTGTTTCTCGAGCAGTCTCGACCGCATGAAATCCATCGCCGACGTCGGCACCGACGCCCCGGGTCCGTCGTCTTCGCCATCCACATCGAGCGCGACGACTTCAAATCCGTCTCGCTCGTACGCGCGTCTCTTCACCTTTTTCCCCTTCAGCTTTTTTCGCTTCTTCCCACCGTTCAGGTGCGCCTCGAACGCCGCCGCGTCCTCATCGCTCTCGCTCTCCCCGGTTTCGCTCGGCTCGCCTCTCTCGCGTCTCCCCAACGCGTCCACGACGTCGTCCGGTAACTCTTCCAAATCGTCGTCCTCGTCCTCGTCCTCGTCCTCGTCCTCGTCCGCCGCCGCTTTCTTTGCATTTTCCTCATTCGTCTTCTTCTTCTTCTTCGCTTCGGCGACGCGTTCCGCCTCTCTTCGTTTCTTCGCCGCCGCAGCCGCCGCCTTGGTTTCCTCTCGTCGCGCCCGCGTCGCCTCGCGCTCCGCCCCTCGCCGCGCCGTCGCCGCCGCGCGCGCGCTCGACCCCGTCACCTCCTCTGGGGCGTCGTCGTCGCTCTCCTCGTCATCGCGACCCCGTCGCGTCCGTCGTCTCGTCGTCGTCGTCGTCGTCGGCATCCCGTCACGCGCGACGACACGACACCGTAAACAAAGCCGACGAGGCGACGCCGAAAACGAAGCCGACACCGCGCGGGCGACGCACTGACGCCGCCGCCCGACGTCGTCTCCTCTCGTCTCCTCTCGTCTCCTCTCGAGTCTCGACCGCCCGAACGTCGATCCATCGATCGATGTTTTCACCCACGATCGCGAAATGTAGCGATCGACGGTATAAAAGTAAACCACGAAAACGCTCGATCGATAGATTGATCGATCCGACGCGAAACGCGACGCGTGGCGTGACAATTACGCGCGCATGTCGACGTCGCACGAGATCACGTGCGGGTACGGCACCCCGCTTGGGTGCGGGGCGACGCTGAGGTACCCCGCCGGGGCGTCGTACGTGCGGTGCGCGGTGTGCGATCACGTCACGGCGACGGTCGGGCGACGCGCGTCGCCGAGCGGTGGTGGTGGATTGAACCACGCTCGGCGCGGGTCGGCGTCGTCGACGGCGTCGGCGACGAATGATGACGCGGCTTCGGCGTCGGCTTCGGCGGCACACTATGGAACGATGCGATGCGTTGGGTGCGACCGTCACATCTCGTTTCCGACGAACGCGACGCACGTGCGGTGCGCGGCGTGCGACACGGTGAACCTGAACGGACGGTTGGCGTCGCGAGCGTTGGCGCGGTTCGGAGGACCGGCGGCGACGGCGATGATGATTCAGGATGGGTTCATGCGAAGTGCGTCGAGAGGTGATACGGCGTACTTGCGGTGCTCTGGGTGTAGGGTGACGCTGGCGTACCCGAACGGGTCGAGTTCGGTACGGTGCGCGGCGTGCGGAACGGTTACGCTCGCGACGAGTCGCGACGTCGACGACGGGTCTTCGGCTTCGTCGTCGGGCGGCCAGGGCGGCGCGAGGAGCCCAGGTGGTGGAGGGAATAGCGTGGTGACGAGTAGGAATTTAGTCGTGATAGAGAACCCGCCGACGGTGACGTCGACTGGGAAAGTGGTTTCGAACATTGCGGTGGGCGTAAAACTGGAAAACGAATGAAACGTTCGTCGACGTAGGAGCGAAATCCTGTTTGTTGTAACTACGTACTACTACATGGTAAATCAAAAGCTTGAACAGTGCACCGGTGAAACTACTAAAATACTGCTGCTGCTGCTGCCGCCGCGGTCGCGCGCGTACAAAGTCGCGACGGACGAAATGAAACGAGTACTCCGCTCGCGGGCGGATAAGGCGTCGACGCGCGTCAAATTTTCTCGATTGCGCGAATTTTGAACCCCAACGAGATCCAATCCAACTCGAGAATTCTGATAGCCGTCGGCATATCCGCGTACTCTGGCTCTCTCGCAAACTGCACGACGAAATTCGCCCTCCAATTATCTAATTTCCGCGCGAGTCGCACGTGCGCGTCCACGTGTTCTCCCAGAAACGCCTCGTACTCTGCCCCGCCCGGTTCATACTTTTCGAACGATTCCCCGTTCGCCTTCAACCGTTCCACCGCCCGTCGCATCGCTTTCATCCGACTCTCAAACTCCCCATCGAGTTTCCCGCTCGCAGTTGCTCCGCTTTGTCGTCCTTTCGTCGCCAACCACGCGCCTCGAAACTTGTACGCCTCGGTGTCCTCCGCGCTTCGCCAGCGCTCCTCAGCCTCCTCCTCCGTCTCATCGACGACCGACGAAGACGTCTTCGACGTCGACGACGACGCGTCGTACCCGTACGTCCAATCGAACCCATTCTTTTCCCGGTGCAGCGGTCGCCGACCCTGCGTCCGCCGCAGCGCGTCCGCCCGTCGTTCCCGCGAAGCGCACGACGTGGACGCGTCGCGGGCGTCGTCACCCACCAGCTCCACTTCGCTCGTCGACGTCGACGACGCGCGCGGATGACGAAGACGAAGACGACGACGGCGCGCGCGGGCATCACACGGACGCTCGCACCGTCCGAATGACGCCGACGCCGACGTCGACGTCGACGCGCACCGCATGTTCGGTCCGTCCGTCGTCGACTGAAGCGACGCTTCGGTCGGCATCGCATCTTATTCTTGGGGACGCCACCAGGGATCTTCACTGTAAATTTATTTGTGGTTTGTTTGCCCGTCTCGAGGACGAGTCGGGAAAACGAGACGCGTCTCGACGAGTGTTCGACGAGCGTTCGACGGACGCGCCCGCGAGGTGTTGTGCGCGCGCGTGCGTGAGCGTGTTCACGCGTTTCCGTGCGTTGCGCTCGGAAGACGTCCGCGGTGAGTGAGGGGTTCGAGCCTCCGTTCAGCCTTTGGATTTTTTGAAAAATTCAAATCGCATCTGTCGCATCGACGACGGACGAGCCTTTGACGCGCGCGTGAGACGACGAGGGAGCGAGGGAGCGACGAAGAACTCGGACGGGTGATAGAGTGAAGACGGACGGGATGCCGCCGAGACGAAGAAAGAGCGGGGAGGTCACGACGTCGGAGGCGAATCCGGAACGACCGACGACGAGCGGTAACGAAAACGAAAACGAGGCGGCGAATCCGGAACCGGCGAAGAAAAAGTCTAGGAGTGGACAGAGGAAGAAGGCACCGGCGAGCGCGGAGGCGTTGAAGAAAAGGAACGAGAATGCGCCTGCGAACGCTACGGTGGAGAACGAGGGTGGTGAAGATGATGAACGCGCCGGGGACTTGTTTGATCTCTTGCAAAGCTCGGGGCAAGCTGTCGTGTTGACGGCGGGTGAGTGGCGTAAGCGGTACGGTGAGAGCGAAATTTCAGCCATTGCGGAGATTTATTCGTTGTTATGCAAAGCGTCGGGGTGCTCGACCGGGGTGACGGCGATAGAGCTGCAGAGAAGCGACTGTCTGACCATTATGAACCGCATCGTGACCGACATGGCGGCGGGAAGTTTGTACGGCGAAGATCCGTTGTCTAGACGTTCGAATGACTTCAAGGGTTTCAGAGATAACTTCTTGGATTTTATCGACAAGGCTATGCGAGAGTCTGCGGAGAGCGAGCAGCTCTACGATGGTACTCTTTTCGCTTCTTGGGCTGAAATTGTCATCACTTGCGCTGGTAGCAAGGCGCGTCCGCTTCGCATGGCTGCCACGACGATGGCGTTGCAAACCATCACGAGTCTCATCACGGTCGTGAACAACCTGCAAACGTCTCGCGACTTGAAGCAAAACCAGATTGAGATTGAGTCAAAGAAGGCGAAGAGCGATGTGGAGGTCTTGAAGAGTCTGAATCGCATCATCGACAGTGCCCAAGAGCAAATCGAATTGGTGGAGAAGTACATCCAAGAGCTGTTTACAAAGGTTTTCACGCACCGCTTTCGCGACTGCGACGAAAGTATTCGCGCCGCGTGCATGACTGCCCTGGGCAAGTGGATGATGAAGCATCAACTCGTCTTCCTCACTGACTTTTACCTCAAGTATCTCGGGTGGAGTCTCAACGACAAGAGCGCGAGTGTTCGCTTGGAAGTGCTCGTCGCTTTGAAGGGACTTGCCGGAAGCTCGTCTCACCTGGCGATGATGGACACGTTCATCGGTCGTTTCAGACCGCGCATGGCTGAAATGCTCCAAGATGTGAGCACTGAAGTCGTCGTTGAGGCAATTAGACTTGCCGCCGTTTTGCACGAGCACACTGAATTGGATCAAGAACACATGAACGTGGTCACCTCGCTCATCATGGATAAGAACCCGTCTATTAGAACTGCTGCCGCTCGCGCTACGAAGACACTCATGCCAACATTGACTGAAAAGTATCGAAGAAACCGCAAACTCCGTTACAAGAGCGGAGAGACGACTGCAGCATTGGACGAGATTCATGGCATAGCACAGCTCATGCTTGACTTTGGCGAAGAATCCAACACTCAAGGGAAGATCATCGAGGGATTGTCGGGCGTATACAAGGTGTTGAGCAATGTCCAGTTTATCGCAAAACTTCTCGACTCGGACATGGCCGTGGAAGATGCGTCGCTCTTTGCAAACATTTTGATTCTGACGATTCGAAAATCGATGGGTGAAGACATCTCAAAACCGTACAACAAGTCGAGATCGAGGCAATCTGCCAAGGTTCGTAACGCCATCAGCAAAGCGCACGAGGAGATTAGTAAGACAATGACTTCCGATAACCTGCTGGCTTCACTCATGACCAAGTATCAAGCCGAAGCAGATGTCGTCGCCCCGTTGGTTGAATGCGTGCGCTTCATCAAACTTGAACATTACGTGCTGAAACACGAAGAGCTTGCGTTCACCCTTCTATCCGAGCAGATCAGAGACTTGTTTTTCAAGCATAGCGATAAGCGGACGCTTGAGGCGTGCGGAGAAGCCTTCAACTACTTCTGTAACGAAGGTTTCGAGGCCACTGCAACTTTTGCGCAGCCGGCGCTCGACGGCGCGGTTGCCGATCTCTCCTCCAAGTTGACCGCGGCGCTTACGAAGGTCCAAAGCTTGATGTCCAAGGCTGACTCAACCGTTGCAAATGAAGACGAAGGCCACGCGTTCGAGTTGCGAATGAGTCTTGCCCGCTTGCGTGCACTCATTTCGAAATGCAACATTTCTACTAGCGTCGATGTCCTCTCCGAGCTGTCCAATTACGTCTCTACTGTGGCGCGCTCGAGCTGTGCCGGCAAGGAGTCGACCGCGATGGCGTGCTCATCGATTTCATTTTCCTTGATTTGGCAGGCTCTCGAGCTCATGGATGGCGAAACCACGACGACTGCGCAGGTAAACGATCACATTCGTGAGCGCAACGAGTTTTTATCCGACGTCATGAACATTTTGCGCCGCGCATCTGACATGTTTGAAGATGGTGATACGCTTAGACGCTCGCTCATCTCAACCATTTGCGACATGGTCTTGTACTATTACAACTCGAGCACGCTGCCCATGGCACACCCGGCTCGCGAGTTGCGCTTGAAGCTTAGCGAGACTGATAGCGCCGAAGTTTGGGAGCATTGCAGACAGCTCATCGCGCCGGAAGACGCCCACCAAGACGCAGACTTGGACGCCGCTAGACTGGCTTACCGCATGGCTGTACATGATGAGCGTATCAATGAAAACGGAAGCTTGGGCTCTGACTTTTTGTCAAACTTCAAGGTCACTGGGCCATGGATCGATGCCGCTATCCGCACATACTGCAACGATTTGCGCCGAACAGGTCCACAAATTCTCGTTCGTGCGGTGCTCACGGCGCTTCGAGGTGCCTACGTTGATATCCTCAGCTCTGATCTTGGTGAAAGACAAACGCTTCTCGAGGCGTTCACGGATCTCGCCACGAGATTGAGTGACATGTTCAGCCTCTCTTCCAAACGCGACCGCTTGCTGATGCGTATCATGTTTGACGAAGGCGTGAGATCTGTGCTCCTTCCCGAGCCAGTGTATGATCGATTCGCCTTCTTGTTGTATGGCCTTGGCCCGTTCTTACCTAAGTTTTCGGCTGTCGACGCAAAGGCTTTGAGCCCGATTGTCGACGATGCCATCGCAAAGGTTGACAGCGAAGACTCGAGAGCGGCTCCGCTCATCGACTTTGCCGACCAGCTCAGCGCGAGATCGAAGGGTGCCTCCGATCGTCGCCGAGCGCCTCCGGGGCAACCCACCGCGGAGGCCGCGCCTGTTGAGGACGATATCGAGGATGCGGATGCCGATGACTCAAAGCAGAACTTAGACGATGGCCCGACCGATCCTATGCAAGAAGGCTCAACTCGACGCCGACGATGATTAGACGCATGTACACGAACCAAACAGAATATTAGCACGGAAACGAACCATGAGTAGATTTTTGTTACACAGTGATATGATATATTACGCAATCGGCGCCGGTTGAAGCTCGTGCGCGAGTCTTCGTCGTGTGGCTACGTCACCGCCCGCTGGAAGCTCGCCCGTCGCCGGCGAAGCAGCCGGCGCGTTGATGGCTCTCTCGACGGTACCCGGAGGCGCGCGCTGTCTTTGTAAATCTAGCTCACCCATGAGACGACCCAACTTGGAGAGAGACTCTTGAAGTCGGTTTTGCAACTCGGGAAGGAGGGTGAGATTGGAATCGAGCTCCTTTCGAAGCGCTTCCATGGCTTCGCCGTCGACGCGCGCTTCCACACTCGGACCCGCCTTGTCCTCCCCATTCGCACCGTCATCCATCGGTCTCAACTCCATCAACCGATCCGCATAATTCTTAGACACTTGTCCCGGCACCGTCGCGCGCTGTTCCGCAACCTTAGCTGACAAATCCGCCACTTCAGCTTCGAGCGCGTCCAGCTCGGGATCCGCCACGTCGCGTTCGCTCACCGCCTCCGCCGGCGCCTCACCCGTCCCACAAATAACGTTCGCCCGCACGCTCCCGAGAACGCGCTCCGTCATCGCATACAAGTGTCTCTTCAACGATTTCGCCCTCTCCGAGTTCCACGACGGGTCCCGCTTCGCCGCGTCGATCGTCTCCAACACGGCTTCGCACAGTTTTTCTTCAATCTTCGCCAGCTCTTCGCTCGAGCTCACGCGAACCTTCACCATGGTTTCACGACGCGCGCGTATCGATTATTCACACTCAAGCAAACGTCGTCCGTCGTCTTTCCGTTCGTCCGTGCGTCCGTTCGTTCGTTCGTCGCGCGCGGCAGACACGCACGTCGTCGTCAGAGAGTCGCGCGTTTTTCAAAATCCTCTGTCGTTCCCCTTCCCAGCTCCTATTTTGTCACACTGGTGTCGAACAACAAGAACAAGAATGAAATGTCTTTTCGAAAAAATGGAAAGACGCGTGACGTCGACAACAACAAACGAAACGTGACGCGCGACGCGACGCGACGACACAGTGCGACGACGACGAAGCGAAGATGCTCGCGATGACGACGATGACGACGACGGTCGGAACGCGCGCGATCGGCCGCGCGGGACCGACGAAACTCGCGCGACGCGCGACGGTGAAGAGAACTGTGGTGTCGGCGCAGAAAAAGATTATTGCCGATGATGAGACGGCGAACGCGCGGGATGTCGGCGCGGCGGTGAGCGCGTTGGCGATCGCGGCGGCGACGGTGGCGATGCCAGAGATGGCGCACGCGTCTGGTGGAGAGTTTGGTATTCTCGAGGGACGGTCGGCGGCGCTGTTGCACCCGATCGGTTTGGGCTCGCTGTACGCGGTGACCCTGTACGCCGGGTACCTCGGGTTGCAGTGGAGACGCGTGCGCACGGTTGGCGATGAGATCGCTGAATTGAAGGCGACGTTGCCGACGGATGCTGAGGCGGCGGCTGGCAGCGAGGCCTCCAAGAAGATTGAAGAGTTGTCGGCGACGCGCAAGGAACTCGTGGCGGGTAAGTTCAAGGACAAGCACGCCAACTTGGGCTACCTGTTGCTCGCCATGGGCGTCACTCTCAGCGTTGAAGGCGGCATGAACACGTACTTGCGCGTCGGTAAGCTCTTCCCAGGCCCGCACCTCTACGCTGGCGCCACCATTACCGTTCTCTGGGCCATGGCGGCTGGCTTGGTGCCGATGATGGAGAAGGGCAACCAAAAGGCACGCGACTTGCACATCGCGTTGAACTGCCTCAACGTCGCGCTCTTCACCTGGCAAATCCCGACCGGCTTGGAAATCGTCGGCAAGGTTTTCCAGTTTACCTCCTGGCCGTAAATCAGCGCGGTTTGAAGCCACGAAGAAACTACTAGCTCTCTACAGTAACTTTTAAAACAACCAAATTCTTCTACGTCAATCTATAATGTCCGCTACAATGTTTACGTTCAGTTCAAGAGCTGTGCTTGTGTTGACCCGTTTTGGCGAGTTTTGAAGACGTCTCTCGCAGTATTTGACGCGCCTTGGAGGCGAAATTTTCGCCGCTATCATCCCCGATGGAAAAGGGCGACGAAGACGTGCCAGCGAGCGGAATTTCTCTAAACTCGTTACTCATTCTCGAGAAATCACCGCGCCCGGCGTTCCTTCGACCATAGTGTCGCAAACCAAAGACAAATACAACGAGTAAAAACGTGATTATACCAACTTGCGCGCCCGCACTAAGCTTTGAGACGGCGGCAGCGCGCCCAGATGCCAAAGCCTTTTTAATGTCGCTACACAACACCTTGTTTCCGCTCTGGTCGAGCAACACTAGCGATTTCCCCTCGATAGAATCCCGTCCACTCAAAGGTAAGTTGGAATCGGTATACATCGCGAGCGAGGGCGCCGATAAGGTGCCGTGCCGGGATGTAATCTCTCCCACCGGACAGTCCTCGTCGGGTAAGCCTGAGCCTCTCTCGTCGCACGCCTCTACGTCATGCGGATTGTACACCTCACCGACGCGCGAACACGCGTTTGCGATCCCAGCCGAGCCAGAAAAAATCGCCCATCGATACTCATTATTCGACTGTTGGCTCTGCGCGCGATCGACGAGCTTCACCGTCACCTTTGTGTCCGCCAAGACGTCTGAAGACGGTTGACTAAACGTAACCACACCCGACACTCGACTGAGCGTCGTCCCGATCTGCGCTTGCAAAACGGTATACTTGACGTCGCCGTCTTCTCGAATCTTCGCGCACGCCACCGGTCTCTTGTTCCCGCTAAACGTCGCGTCCGACGCGCTATCGCCTCTCCAAACTGCCAACGTCCTTCCCACGACGCTTCGTCTGCCATACAGCGGCAAATCCGAATCGACGTACTCAAACTCTCGCCCGTTCGCGTTCGCAATAATCTTATCACCCATCTTCCCGCACACATTCCCGACCGCACCGCTTCCACCGACGCCGTCCGGGTCGTACACCTCTCCCACGTCTGCGTACTCGCAACCACCCGTCCCCCTTCCACCCGAGACGCTTCCGCCTCTCTCGTGCACCGTCACGCACACCGGTCCGTCGCTATCCCCCGCCGACGACCTCCCGAGTTTCACCTTCATTTTTACATACGTGGCCGCCCCGGGATACCTCTGTGTCAGCGTCGCTTCGATTGAGCCACCACCACCGACGCCGTCCTCGTCGTTCGAGTCTACGCGAACGACGCGCGCGGACGCACCATCGATCCACACCGCCGCCACCGCGACGACGAGAAGACAGATGACGAACCCGATGATCGGTCGTCTCGCCCGACGACGACGCCTCGGTCGCATCGCGACGTAAACTAACGCTCATTGCATCGCACTGCACTGCATCGCATTGGATGGATTGCTTGGTTTTCGCAACGAAAGTGAAAAAAAATCCAAACTTTCACAAACCGCGTCGCGCGTCGCCGCCCGTTCCCGCTCCGCATCGAACACCCCATCGATGCCTTCCCGCGTCGGACACGCGATGCTCGCGTCGGCGGCGGTGTCTCGAGTCTTCGCAATCAAGCGCTCCGCGTCCGCCTTCGACGTCGACGTCGTTCGAACCCCGTTGACGACGTTAGCGCTTTCGAGAGCGGCAGCGTTCACGACTTCGACGTCGAGCGCATCGAGCACATCGAGCGCATCGGGTGCGTCATCAAGCGTGTCGTCGAGCAAGCCTGCATCGCTCGAAATCACCGCGCGCGACGCGGACGACGGAACGTCGACGCCCAAACCGACTATCCCAGAGCGTTCGCAAACGGGTTGGCGACGCGCATTGCTCTCACTCGGAGGGTATTTCAGCGACGAGTCGCGGCGCGTGCGAGGTGCAGAGCGGCTCTACGCTGAAGTCTCTCGCGCGATGGATGAAGACGCGCTGTACGCCACGCACGGGTTGGAGAAGACATTCGTCGCGCATCACTCATTGACGTGTTTACACGTTTGGGCGTGTTTGGGTCGACTGCGAAGGGAAGGGGAAGACGCCAAGGCGTTTAGTCAGATGTTTTACGACGCGTTTCAAGATGACGTGGAACGGAGAGTGTACGAAGAAGGGGTTCGGGTTCGGGTGAGGAAGTGGCTGCAGGACCTGGAGAAGACATTTTACGGAAATGCGTTGTCGTACGATAAAGCTTTGGAGCTTGGGGGTGGGGAATTGGCCAAGGCGTTGCATAGAAATGTATTCGACGGGGAAGGCGACGATCGTGCAGCCAAAGCGTTGGAGCGACACGCGAGACGCGTGTTGACGTCACTCGCACTTACGCCGACAGAAGCGATCATGGAAGGGCGAATACGGTTCAAGTCAGTCGCCAGCGAAAAGGACATTTAAGAGTTAGTTTCATAATCATTTGTACTAGTTGGATTCATCGTTTCAAAACTTTAGTATGGACGTCCGAATCGAGGGCGATCGCCGTCCCCTTTGCCCCGGCCGCCACCACCTCCAAAGCGCTTTTCGCGGTCTGGACCGCCTCGGCCACCGCCACGTCCACCGCCTCGACCACCATCACGACCACCTCGGCCGCCGCGTCCGCCGCCACGTCCACCTCGGCCGCCGCGTCCGCCGCCACGTCCGCCACCGCGTCCACCCTCGGCGTCGACGAGTCCCTTTTGTTTTTCTTCCCACTCCTTGGAAACCTTACCGACGAAGATCCACTCTTCTTTCGGCGGCGGCGCATCCGGATCATCGCCTCGAGCAATGGCTTCCTCGCGCTGCGTCGCCTTCCTCTCCTCGGCTTCCTTTCGCTTCTCCGCCAAGTAATCCGACTTGAGCTGAAGCGAGAGCGTCGCGCCTTGGAATTCCAAATCCGTTCGAGCCGACATCGCCCGAGCCTCTTCCTCCGTGGCGAACTCGACGAAAATGGAGCCACGGAAATCTTTGCTCACGGCATGACGACGCAAACGGATCGATTGCACCGGTTTACCCACAGAGGCAAAGTACTCTTGCACCTGCTCGATGGAGGTGTCCCTGGCAAACGGGCTCACAAAGACAAATCTCTTGTCCAACTCCGCCACCTTGGCTTCGCGATAGGCATTCATACCGTCTTCAGTGCCGAGATCGATGTCCGCCGGAATCCCGAAATCACGTCGTTTCACCGCGTTCCCGTCCACAACCTCTAAGAGTTCGCTCGTTTCCAACGTCTTCGCGATCTGCTCCACGTTTCTCGGATTCTCCTTGCCCCCGTACGCCTTTAACAGTTCCCGCATTCGCGAAAACCCGGCGATGAGGGGGATGGACACCGCCCCACCGCGTCCAGCCTTCATGGATTCGTGCACTTCCTCGAGCAAAAAGTTATCCCGCGGCAAGTTTGAGTCACAAAAATAAAACTCGAACTGCTTGAGAACTTGAGCCCTGGTTTCGTCGTCGAAATCGCGAACCTGAGTGTCCGCGTGGGTCGCCGCATCGCTTCGGAACGCGGCCGAGCCGAATCGCGGCGCTTCAGACATGACGATGTATTCGTCGGTGTGAACCCCTTTACTCGCTCGTTCGCGTAGTGACGCGGCCGCCGCGAGACGAGAACGACTCGACTCGCACCGCTTGGTGTGTTGCGGCGCGTGTTCGCACGGAAAAACTGATTGATAGTACTATCGCGGACACATCGTACTTAACTCACCCGCAGTCCCATCCAGGGGAAAACTTTCGAAATTCCAAGTTCGAACGCGACCGCGCGCGGAAACCTCGAGCGATCTGTCGTCACACGGCGCGCGCGCGGTTCTCGTTCCACGTCGTTCGTGCGACCATGGCGGGCACGAGACGAAGCGCGAGGTCGAACGCGACGACGGAACCGGAACCGGAAGCGAGGAAGGCGGCGGGTAAGACGTCGAGCGCGAGTGCGACCAAGAAGAGATCTTCTTCGTCTGCGGGCGCTGGGAAAGAGAAACGACGCGATGGAGAGGGGAAACCGGCGACGGCGGTGGCGAAACCGGTGACGGAGGAGAATAGATTGAAACGCGAGACGGCGTTCCTGTGTCACATGCAGTTTAAGAATGATTTGCCGCCGGTGCCGGTGGATTGGAAAATGTTGCAGACTAGGGTGGATCGAAGCGCATTGACAGAGTACTCGCACTTGTCGTTGTACGACGGGTTGAGGCGAAGAGGGGACTTTAGCGAGGATTTAGGGATTCCGTTAGATCCGTCGTTGATGCGGGCGTATCGGGTTCCGGAGCAACGGGCGACGATGGACCCGGAAGATCACGAGATTTTGATGGATTCAAGCGAACGCGAGTCGAGGCGCGCTGCGAAGGCGGGTGGTGGCGCGCACGCAGCCAACAGACCGGATGCCTCGGACGCGTTGTGGTTGATGAACACGCAGTACATCTCTGGTGGTACTATTAAGGCGAGAACTGGCTTGAGCGAGAAGGAGATGAAGCGTAGAAAGCTCGCCGCGGCGGGCGGCTTAGACTCCGCCGCTGAGGTGGAGCTGTCGCAAGTGGAGCAAATCGAAGCTTCTTTCGAAGCGGCGAAGAAGGTTCCCGTGCATCCGACGAAACCGGGTCTCAAGGTTGCCAAGGTGCTCCCGGTCTTACCCGACTTTGAACGCATGCCGATGGATTACGTCCGCATGCTCTTTGACGAGAAGCAGCACCTCGACGTTCCGTCGCTCGCTGGCAAGTCGGCCGAAGTTGTTGAAAACGCTTTGAACTGCGGCGTCGTGAAACCATTTAGCATCGTGAACGAAGATGATCAAACCGAGAGATTCTTGACGCTCATGCTCCCGCAAGATCCAGAGGCTGCCATGTCGGAGGATTACCTCGAACTGGACGGCGAGGAGAAGCCGTACGACTACGTCAGAGACTACGTGTACAAGATTCAACGCGACGATCCCAACTTGGGCGGCGGGAACATGTGTTTCTTCTTCAACGATGATTCCGTCACGTACGTCGACTTGCACACCAAACTCTCCTTGGTCAAGAAATCCAAGCACTCCAAGGGAAAGGAGGTGGTTGACTGGAAACCGAGCGCCGTTTACCTCAAGCGTCGTCGACTCAATGAGGAAGAATCCGCTGCTTTCGCCGCCAAGCGCGCGAGCATTCGCGGCTAGTTTAGCTTTTGTGTCATATTCACAACGAGTAGATAAAAAAATAAACCGGCTCGTCTTATTAATTACATCATCATCGTCGGAGCGTTTGTTCAACGTGCGCTTACTTAGACGCGTCCCGCTCGTCGTCACCGCCCAACCCCACGCTCGATCAAGCGATCCCTCGACCCTCTCACTCGAGCATCGCGCGTTCCAGCTCTTCCTTGAGCGATCCATCCTTGAACGCATCCACGGTGATGTCACACCCACCGAAAAACTCGCCGCCCACGTACAACTGCGGAAACGTCGGCCAGTTTGAGTACTCCTTCATCCCTTGTCTCAAATCCTCGTTCGCCAAAATGTCCACATCCGCGAACGGGACGTTCATGGAGTTTAAAATCTGCACGCACGTGTTTGAAAACCCACACCTCGGCGCTTCCTTCGTCCCCTTCATGAAGAGCACCACCTTGTTCTCCGCGATAAACTTATCGATCGACCCCTTCAGTTCCGGTCCCATTTCCGCCCGCGTCGTCGTCACCCTGGTGGCGCCCCGAAGAAGACCACCGCGTCGTCGTCCCTTTGTTCCCGTCGCCCCCATCACGCGCGTCGGCGTCATCGCCGTCTTAAACGTCATCGTCATCGTCGCGATAGTCTTCGTCGTTCTCCTCAAAGTGACGCGCGAAAACATCCATCCAAAACATCCACGCGTTCTTCCTTCGAGTGTGTTCGCTCTTCACTTCGCCCTTGAACCCATTTCACTCCCGGGTGTTTCCGTGCCGCGTCCATCGCCCGTGATCGCTGCCCACCATCCAGGCGGTGTAACGAGTGAAGACTCGCGGAACGTTCGAGGGGAAGATCGAGGGGAAGCTCGAGGCCTCGAAGCGTCACACGCTGGACGGAACGCGGCGACGACGAGGACGGTGAACGATGTCGTCCTCGGCCGCGGTTACCCCCGGACGGTGGGTATCTGGAACGCACGCGTCGTCGCGAAGCGCGTCGGCGTCGGCGACGTGCGGCGCGCGAGGAGGAGGAGGAGGAGGAACGATAATCATCGCGAGCGGTGCGATCGCGATGCGACGACATCCGGGCTGCGGTGCGGCGGGCGGGTTCGTGACGACGACGAGGAGGACGCGAACGGCGGCGGTGCCGGTGGGAAAAGAGGACGTCGCGGGGAACGGGACGGCCGGGCAAGGGGCGGCGTCGAACGGACGAGGAAGCACGACGAGCGGAAAGGCGGTGGCGGATCGGGCGTTGGACGCGGCGGAGGACACCGAGGAGGATGAAGTCGGGTACCGAGTCGTGGCGAGGACCGGGGCTGGGATGCGCGTGGTCGATGCGAAGGATGACGCTGCGTTTGAAATCGCGGCGCAGTTGCGGGCGACGGCGTTTTACGATGATTTGTTGGAAAGGCAAGAGTTGCCGTTTCCGCCAAGATTTACGGCGACGTTTCACAGAGAGTTTGCTCAGAGAGAACGCAAGGCGTTGAGGGAACGGACGACGCGAAAGGTGGGGTCGGCGATGGAGTCTCGGTGTTACATGGCTGAGGCGGATGAGTTCGGTTTAGTTGGATGCTTAGATGTGAGCGTGCGTGAGGGTCCGTGCGCGAGTCAAATCAACGGCGTGTGCGTGGGCGAGGGGGCGTCGTACGCGTACGTGGATAACGTCGCCGTGGACGCCGCTGCGCGGAGAAGAGGCGCGGCGAGGCTCATGCTCGAGTGCGCGAGTGATTTCGCGGTGGAGAGAGGGATGCACGAGATTTGGACGCACGTGCACTGCGATAACGTCGGCGCTCGAAAGCTCTATCACGCGTACGGCTTCCGGGCGCCCCACGGAACGTTTCCCATTGAAGGATTGGCGAGTCACTATAACGGGACGAGACTTAAGGGATTGATGCTTCTGCGAGCAGAGCTTCCGTTAGTCCATGGTCGAATCGAAGATAACGAATGCCGATGCGGCGCGTGCTTCGAGGCGGTTGAGAGGTGCGTGTGCCTTCCATCCGCGAGATGAGCCGTCTGTCGCTCGCTCGGCCGAGCGAAGACGAGACCCATCCAAAAAAAAATGTTGTACTTTTTACAGAACGGTCACAACGCAACGCACTTTTACAACAATCACCACCACCACCACTACTACTACTGTATCACGCTCGCGCGCTTCTTATCTGCCAGCATAGCGATTTAATAAAACGGTACTCAATCCGTAAAGTCTCTCATGTTACATCGCTATCTATCATTCGGCTTCTATCGGCGCCGACGATGCCACCGGCTCGCAAGTTCTAAGGCGTGGACATTTTGAATCGCGTGGCTAGTTCAACCACAAATCACCCGCTTTTCGCGGCGCCCGCTTGACCCTGCTCCCCAGAATGCACGGAAGGCTTGAGCGCTCTGTCTATTTTCTCGCCTGACTTTTTTAGCAAAGTATCCACCGTGTCGCAAATGGTCACCGGTGCGGCGATGTGATCGTCACCCATCATCGTCGACGCCGCGAGCGCCTGCGCGTACTTGGAAGCGCTTTCGCGCATCACTGCGACTCTGTCCCCAAGCGTGTTCTGTAAAAGATGCCCCAAGGCTTCGTTCACAATTTCCTGTTCGCTGAACTCGTTGTACACCTCGGGAGCTCCAGTACCCAACCGAGACATGGGCACACCCGTCACGTCTCTCACCCCGAGAATAAACGCGTGCGCATCCAAAAGAGTCTTCAATATCATCTTCGGCGCTTCGACTCCAAACTTATCCGCTTCCACGCACAGGTCCGCCAACGCGTCCAGCGTCTCTTTACAAACGTAAATCCTCACCTTCTCCCCTTCCAGTTGCGTCACGTACACCCCATACAAAGCATACAACCCGGACACCCGCGTACCAAACGTCGTCCCCGTCCGAACGTACTTGATCGCGGCGTCGAACGCGAGCTGACAGTACCCGTTGTACACTTGCTGCATCGGTTTTCCAAGGTGCACGTTTGAAAACGACTTTGGAATCCAACCTTCGGTTTTAAACGCGTTGAAGCTCGCCGCGGCGACGAACGCATCGCTCGCAACGTCCTCGACGGCGTCGACGCGTTTTGCGTTCGCCTCGACGAGTTCCATCATGTCAATTTCGACGCCGTGCAGCTGGCGCTCTTCGCTGATTCCCATTGTGTTTCCCAAGAGGCCAACTTTCGGTGCGCGTCGTCGAGTGAAGCGCGTCACACGAGTGCGCGCGCGTTTCGACGACATGCACGCCACCGACGCGTGATCGTGAGCCAGCGTAAGATAACGAAGATGGAGGCGCGAACGCGCGCGCTGCTCGCGTCGCAACGGTTCCGGACGCTTCGAGCGTCGGGACGCGCGTTCGGTGGGTCGACGGCTCTGAAAGTGTTGGCAGACTGGTCAACCTCGACGCTCAGAGAGATCGAAGCGGCGCGCGCGTTGGCACACGAAGCGTTGCACATCGGGAATTGGAAAGATGTGCAGAGAGAGTGGCGTGATACGTACGGCGTCGCCACACTGGTTTGGTTGCAGAAGCGAGAGGGCGAGGGCGAAGCCGACGAAGAAGGAGCAACGACGCGGGAAAAATTGTTACGTGAGTTGGACTTGGCGGCGATGCTCAGTGGGCCGACGTTCTTGCCCGAGATACGCGAAGCGATAGAGGATGTTCGATTGCGTTATCCGACGCGTAAGCGCGCGAAGTGTGAAGAGGGTGAATATAGAATTCGCTACGATGAGTTTTCGTCGACGGCGGACGATACAGTTAACCGTCGAACGGACGTATCGATGGAGACATTTTATGGCGATTACATGGCGAAATTTTCTGAGAAGAATGGTGAACGATCTGTTACTAATCAAGGGACGCCAGTGGTGTTGGAACGGGCCGTGAGTCATTGGGAAGCGACGCGTAAGTGGAGTAGCAAAGAGTACTTGCGCACAACTCTCGGCGATAGGACGGTTCCGATCGAGCTCGGCGGTTCGTACATGGATGACAAATGGTCTCAGCAGCTGATGACTGTGGGAGAATTCATGGATAAATACTTTGATGAAGGTACCGATAACACAGAAGAAGCTGACACGCATCGTGACAAGTCTGTGGGATACCTCGCGCAACACGAATTGTTTGAGCAGTGTCCGGAATTAAAGCTCGATGTGGAAGAACCGATGTACTGCGCGCTCGGGACAGGCACACCCTGCGCCGTGAACGCGTGGTTCGGCCCGGCAAATACTATATCTCCGGCGCACACGGATCCCCATCACAATCTCCTGTGTCAGGTTGTTGGAGTGAAACGGGTCAGACTGTTTTCGCCGGAACAAACGCCACGCATGTATCCACACGACGGAAAGATGTCAAACACGTCTCAAGTGGACGTCATCAATCCCGATCACGATAAGTTCCCACTCTTCACGGATGCCAAATTCGTCGAGGCCACTTTATCCCCGGGAGACGCGCTCTACATTCCGCCCGGATGGTGGCACCATGTCGTCGCCAAGACTACTTCGTTTAGTGTATCCTACTGGTGGGACTGATCTCACCCGTTCGGCACGCGTAGCTTAGCCCGAATCACTTTAGAAATAATAGTCGCGCCTAGTTAGATCATCCGCAACGTAACACCGATCAGTTTACTCATCGCGCACCGAGTCTCGAGCGGTGGGCACTTTGAGGCCTAAACCCAAATGTACCGGTATTACCGGTCCGGTAATATTCAAAAATCCATCCACGTCATCAACCGTCGCAACAGCGTCAGTCGTCGTCGCGCGCACGCTCATTCACCTCTCGATCGACCCCGCCGAAACCACGAGCACACATCCAAAGATGAGATTCGCGCGTCTCACCGTCATCACTTTCGCGCTCTTCCTCGCCGTCGTCGCGCCGGCGTCCGCTCGGTCTATACCGGTCGACCAACTCGAAAAGACGCTCGAGAATCTCATGTCGCGAATGCACCTTGGAAACGCGCCACCGAAGCGTTTTAACGAGTACAAAATCATGCCAGGGCACGATAAGCGTTCGGTCGTCCTGTCGGCGCAACCACACGAGTATGTCAAGACTGATACGCTACCGAAAACGTTCGTGTGGAGCAACGTGAAGGGTCACAACTTTTTGAGCAAGTCACTCAACCAACACATTCCGCAATATTGTGGGTCTTGCTGGGCACACGGTGCGATGAGCGCGCTCGCGGATCGCATTCAGATCGCGAGCGGTAAGCACAGAGCTCAAGATGTGAATCTTGCGATTCAGCACATTCTGAACTGCGGAACTGAGATTGCGGGTTCGTGTCATGGCGGTAGTCACACGGGTGCATATCAATTTGTTCACGATACTGGATTCGTTCCGTTTGACACCTGCTTGCCGTACGAAGCATGTAGCGCTGAATCTACGGAGGGCAACTGCGCTCGAGGCGGTGATTACACGTGCACAGCGATGAATACGTGCCGCACGTGCAGCACGTTTGCCGAGTTTGGCGGTTTCTGCAGCGCTTTGAGTACTTTCCCGAACGCCACGGTTGCCGAATACGGCATGATTTCCGGTGAAGACGCCATCATGGCTGAAATTTACGCCCGAGGTCCGGTTTCTGCCGGTATCGACGCGGATGGTCTTCGAGGCTACGTTGGCGGCATTTACTCGGACACCCCTGACTTTGAAATCAACCATATCGTCTCCATCGTCGGCTGGGGCACCGCTGAAGACGGTACCAAGTACTGGGTGGTGCGCAACTCCTGGGGCCAGTACTGGGGCGAGATGGGCTACTTCCGAATCATCCGCGGTGTTAACTCTCTCGGCATCGAGGATGAAGTCGCATGGGCCACCCCAGGCGTGTGGACTCACATGAATGTGGCGTGCTACGAAGACGGTTCCAACTGCATCAAGAAGAAGGAGTACGTCGATCCGTCTACGCCAGGTCGCAAGCCGTATGGCCAGTACCACATGGAGAGCTAACTACCTCCGACTGTATCATATTTCTTCTCTCTCACTTGCATGTAATACAATTGAACATTTCATCGAATCTCGTTCAACGAGGATGTGACGCTTCACATCACTCCTCGCGATGATACACAAAACGGCGAATAAAACCAAAGAACGCGTCCGGATAAAGAGGTCAATCCTACAAGCATCTTTGTTTTCGACCGCACTCATTCTTTGTTCGCTCATCGATGTCGTCCGTCGAGAGAAGCATGGCGTTTTCATCCCGACCAGGGGATGCCAGCCGTATGGCACACCGGTCAAACGATTCGAAGTTCTTCCGATCTTCAGTTTACTGAAGAGTGGGCGCTCGACGACGCCCGAATCCGGTTTCTGTTTGTGCTCGAGTCATGGACACTTACCGTACACCACCAAGCACGTGGCGTGTCCAAAACTGTTTGTCGATTGCAACGCGGAATGCGCAAAGCCTCATGATTTTCGCGAAGACGCGTTCGTGCAACCATCGATGAAGCAGCAGTCGCCAGAGTGCATTGCGTCGCGTTTGGAGCCCGATATAGAGAGAAAAATGAGTAAGCTCGCGGATGATTTGCTGTCAGCCGCTCGTCGTGCGACGATGCCGGCAAAATTAATCGGTTCGCGTAGACGGCTGAAGACAGATTTCACTCTCGTGCGAGGGCGACTTCCAACTGTCCTAGTCAACCGATTGAGACGCGGCGTGGATAAATTTAGGAGCACAGTTCCTACATTGCCACCAGAAGGGCTTTTTCGTGGGTGCGGTATCGTCATTGTAGGCTCCACGAGAAATGTTGATATTTCTTCTGGGCTTTGGATCAATATTCACTCGCTACGTCGCGGTGGTTCCAACCTCCCCGTCGAAGTGTGGTTCCCGAAACACGATTACCCATCTTGCACCCAAGTACACGCACTGCAGAAACTCGGTGCTACGGCGCGTTCTTTCGCAGAGCTTCGGCAACACGATCGAATCATGCGCACAAGCCGTTTTACGTTCAAGCTATTCGCGGTTCTCTTCAGCGGTTTCGCCAAAATATTATATCTCGATGCTGATAACATTGCGTTATCGAACGTCACGAAGCTATTTCAAGGATCTGAAACCACTGGGGTAATGCTGTGGAAAGACTTTTGGATCAACTCAGCCGCGCCAGATCTCTTTGACGTACTGCCAGATTTGCGCCGAAACTTTTGGAATCGCAATACATCGCATGAAGCGGGACAAATGCTCATCGATAAGACTCGCGAAGGACCCTGGAGAGCCTTACTTTTATCATATCTCTTCAACGTACACTTTGACGTGTTTGCAGATTTAACGAATGGATATCTCGGATGGGGCGACAAGGAACTACTCCCCACAGCGCTTCGAGCCGAAGGCGTTCCGTATTCCCTCGTCCAAATCGGCCCCGACGAAGTCGGCGTGACATCGCCCCAACGCATCTCTGTGTTCGGCAACTCAATGCTACATTTCGACGACGACGGCGCCCCGATCTTTCTCCACGCCAACATTGGCAAAATCGATTGCCTCTCCTTTCCGTCTCGGTTTGAGCGATACAACCGTCGATGGCTCGCGAGCGACGGCTTCGGCGCATCCGTGCGCGACAAACTCGCATTTGCGACGGGCGAGAGTGATTTCGAGCGCTGGATATACGACACGTGCGCCGAAATCGCCCCGATACTCCTCCCTCCTTCGTCATCCAATCGTCGACGACGACGGCGACGCTGGTGGGCAACCATCCGACTTTGCAGAGCCCCGCTCCTTGATGGGCTCTTCATCGATGATCATTACGCCGGAACTCACAATACACAAGCAACAAAACGCAGTAGTATTTAGAAAAACACCAAAAGTCCGAAACACCACCGCGATGACGTCATCAGCGACACGAAAAAGGTCCTTCGCGCGCGAAGGACGCCCATCGACGTCGTCGAGCCCGACGCCCAGGTCGCGGCGTCACAGCGCGGACGCGACCTTTCCGAACGCACATCACCGAGCCCGAGCGCACCGAATGGCGTTCGCGACTACTGCCGTCAAGGCGACCCGCGCGCCGACGCTCGCGTCGACGCGTGTTCAACGCAGAAAACCGACGATCCGATGCGTGCGCGCGAGCGCGAACAAGGTGCGTGGAAGGCGTCGACGTAAGCGAGGGCGTGGTTTGATTTACGGGGGCGAGGGCGACGACGCGACGACGCAACGCGCGATGCGTTGGGGCGTGGAATGGAATGAATTTCTTCGCGCTCGATCGCGGGATGGACTCGGCAGGGTGACGGGCGACGCCGCGCCTGGGCGCGGATAGAGCGAGACGTGGGCGAGGGCGAGGGCACGCGCCTCGGTCGCTTTGAAGGATGCGATGTCACGCATCTTTCGTGTCGTTGACTGCGGGTGAAAACGTGGACTGGGTCCCGGCGAGCCGGGGTGGAGGAAACGCGAGAAGAGAAGACAGTGTCGACGATGGCGGTTCGTGCGATTCGTATGGTGACTGACGTAGACTGCGCGCGCGGTGTTTTACAATCTCGACAGAAAGAAGAGGCTCCGAGCCGCCGCGAAGCACTCAAGGCGGCGATGCTCGCGGCTGCGGCGACCCTTCCGGGCGCCATGAACGCGGCCAAGGCTGCGGATGACGTTGCATCGTCTCGCATGTCTTACTCTCGCTTCCTCGAGTACCTCGATATGGGTCGCGTCAAGAAGGTTGACCTCTACGAGAACGGCACGATAGCGATCGTCGAAGCCGTCTCTCCGGAGCTCGGTAACCGCGTGCAACGCGTGCGCGTTCAGCTTCCGGGTACTTCCTCTGAGCTTCTCAAGAAGTTTCGTGAGAAGAACGTTGACTTTGCCGCGCATACCAACACTGAAGACAACGGCCAAGTCTTCCTCAACTTGCTCGGCAACTTGGCCTTCCCGCTTCTCCTCGTAGGCGGCTTGTTCCTTCTCACCCGCCGTCAACAAGGTGGTGGTGGCATGCCGGGAGGCATGGGCGGCCCGAACAACCCCATGGCGTTCGGTAAGTCTAAGGCCAAGTTCCAAATGGAACCGAACACGGGCGTCACCTTTGACGACGTTGCCGGTGTGAACGAAGCCAAGAATGACTTCATGGAAATTGTTGAATTCTTGAAGCGCCCGGAGCGCTTCACCGCTGTTGGTGCCAAGATTCCGAAGGGTTGCTTGTTGGTTGGTCCGCCGGGTACTGGTAAGACCCTCCTTGCCAAGGCTATCGCTGGTGAAGCTGGCGTGCCGTTCTTCTCCATTTCTGGTTCCGAGTTCGTTGAAATGTTTGTCGGTGTCGGCGCGTCCCGCGTCCGCGACCTTTTCAAGAAGGCCAAGGAGAACGCCCCGTGCATTGTTTTCGTCGATGAAATCGATGCCGTCGGTCGCTCCCGTGGTACCGGTGTCGGTGGTGGTAACGATGAACGTGAGCAAACCTTGAACCAGCTTCTTACCGAGATGGATGGTTTCGAGGGGAACACGGGTATCATCGTCATTGCGGCGACGAACCGCGCTGACATTCTTGATCCGGCGCTTCTCCGCCCGGGTCGCTTCGACCGTCAAGTTACCGTTGACGTTCCAGACCTCAAGGGCCGCGTCGAAATCCTCGGCGTTCACGCTCGCAACAAGCGCTTCGAAGAAGAAGTTGATCTTGAAATGATTGCCAAGCGTACCCCGGGCTTCTCTGGCGCTGATTTGTCCAACCTTCTCAACGAAGCCGCGATCCTCTGCGGTCGTCGCGGTAAGACCGCCATCAGCATCACTGAAGTTGATGACTCTGTCGACCGCATCGTCGCCGGTATGGAAGGCACCCGCCTCAATGATGGCAAGGCGAAGAGCCTCGTCGCCTACCACGAAGTTGGCCACGCCATTTGCGGTACGCTCACTCCGGGCCACGACCCGGTCCAAAAGGTGACCCTCATCCCGCGTGGTCAAGCGAAGGGTTTGACGTGGTTTATCCCGGGTGAAGATCCGTCTTTAATCTCCAAGCAACAGATCTTTGCTCGCGTTGTCGGCGCGCTCGGCGGTCGCGCGGCGGAGGAAGTGATTTTTGGTGAGGCGGAAGTGACTACTGGTGCGAGCAGCGATCTCGCCCAAGTTGCCTCCATGGCGAAGCAGATGGTTACTACTTTCGGTATGTCCGATGTTGGTCCCTGGGCGCTCCAAGATCCGAGCGCTCAAGGTGGTGACATGATTATGCGCATGATGGCTCGCAACTCCATGTCTGAGAAGCTCGCCAACGACATTGACGTCGCTACCAAGCGCATTGCCGACGAAGCCTACGAAGTTGCCGTCAGCCAAATTAGGGACAACCGTGAAGCGATCGACGCCGTCGTCGAGGAACTCCTTGAAGTCGAAACGATGACTGGTGAACGCTTCCGCGAGATCCTCTCTAAGTACGTCACCATTCCGGAGGAAAACATCCCGAAGGAAATCGCCATGGCGACGGTGAACTAAATCATCACGACAGTAGAACAAACTTTAGAGTGGGTGAATCCCGGAGCGAAGCGAACGTTGCTTGGATTTGTTGTTGACGCGACGGGTGTAATATCTGAACACAGCGAAAAAAAACTTGAACAATTCTTCTCTTAAAACGCGAGTCGACCGACTCGTTCCTACTAGCTACTAATCTTATCCTAGGCGCACGCTCTACTCGATCACTTCTTCGTCATGCGGGCTAAACGATTCAAGTGGTGGTTGATCGTGTTCATCTTTTTCGGCGCCTTCGCGCGCACATCTAGACAGGCGTCCAGCGCCTTTCTGGCGCTGGCGCACTTGCCCTCTTCAAAGCTATTCGCCTTGTAACACGTCAAGAGCGTGAACATCTCGTTCAAGCACGCCACGTCGCGCTTACCCTTACCCTTGGAGTTCGGATTGATCCGAATCTTGGGCTCACCCTTGGACCGTCCCATGTCTCTCGCCGTTTCCGAGCGTCTCTGGTCCCTTTCTTCTGGTCGAGGTCAAGCCGTCGCTCGGCTCGCTCAAACTAACCTCGCGCGTCGCGCTGCGTGCGATACAGTCGACGTCGCGCGATTAAGCGACGACGGATAGCGTTTCTCTACGTCGAGCGTGAGTTAGCCGCTTATCGCCGCCGCGAATACACGTCGTAGAGTGACGTGATGCGCCTGGGACCTATCTCGTTGGAGAGGAGCGCGCGACGTTCGTCAGCCGACGAGTCGAATGTGGAAAGACATGGACGGCTTTGAGCGCGCACGCTTTTGTAAACATGATTGCGCGTTAGGAATCGACGAGCGAGGCGTTCGGCGGGAAGCATTTGAAATCATTCTGTTCCGATATCACACGCGCTCGCGAGCTAATAAGAGTCTATGCGAGTTGAGACCAAATCTAGAGCGAGAGAGCGGTGAAGCTGCTTCTCATTGGTTACGAGCTTAGTAGAAGCCGAAACCCTTGGCCGCATTGGTGAGGACGTTGGAGTGAACCGGGTCCGCAACGTGGGATTGCCAGTTGGCGATCGGGCCTTCTTGGGTGGCGAGGGCTTGGAAGATGCAGCCCAACCACGCAAACATGGAGAGGCGGGAGTGCTTAAGTTCCTTGATCTTGAGCTCTTCGAGGTCACCGGCTTCGGCGAAGCCAAGCGGGTCAAAGCGGCCACCCGGGGTGACGTCACCTTGGGTGAGTTCCGGGAACGGGTTTTCGAAGATACCGGTACGGTAAGCTTCGGCGGAGCCGACGAGGAAGATTTCGATGGCGAGCACCGCCCAGAAGGACGGGTAGCCAGAGCCTTCCGGAGCAAGCGGGGCGACGGCGCCCGGGAACTTGTCCGCGACGGCGGTACAGTCATCCGGAGTGCAGAGGGTACCCGCGGTGAACCACGGAATACCAGTACCGTTTTCAGCAGCCCACGCGCCGGTGACGCCGAGCATCGCCCAGCGGCCGTGGATGATTTCGCGTTCGGCGTTCTTCTCGTCACCGAACGGAACGATCGGGGATTCACCACCGCCCGGGTAGGTGCCGAATTCCGGGTACAAGTCCGGCGGCGCGATGGAGCCGAACTTGGCAGCCTGCGGCGCGGCGAACGCGACACCAAAAAAGTGGTGAAAATATCGTCAGTCTCTTCCTTCTCCTCCGCACTGTATGCATGTAGCCAGTCTGGTTTGGCTGGCTTTTCCCAATCGAATGACGGCTGCTCGATTTCCAAATCAACCGGTGCCGTTCGAGCCGCCGTCGACGCGTTTCACGAACGCTCGCGCGCCATTAGATCAGCGTCGCGATGTGTGCGCGTCGTTCCGCATCGAACAGCTTCCTTCGACCGCGTCAGAGCCATCCTCAAAGTCACTAGAGAACGCATCAACCAGCATATCGGCAAGATACGATCGGTAGCGCTGCCGCAGTCTCGCCTCGCGATCTCGAGCGCGTCGCATTTCCGCGTACCTTGAACGCAGACTTCTTCGCCGGCGCGGACGCCTTGGTACGGCGAGCCTCGACGGTGGTGTTGATCTTTTGCGCCTTTTGCGTCGTCTTGGACGCGACGCGGACGCCGGTAAAGCTGGAGGTGAGCATGGTTATCTCTTCGTGTGCAGGAATGCCGACGACGATATCGCGCCGCTCCCGGGTGTGACTTTTTGGTTGCGCGTGTCACGTCGGTGTGTCGGTACGCGTGTGATGACGGTTCGTTACTCGAAGAAATCGTAGGGAGTCCCAGACCCCGACCCGTTTCGTTGAATGGTGATTCGATCGATGAAGATGCTTTTTTTAACTATTGTCGCCGTGCGGTATTACAAAACGAGCGCTTAGTTTTGAAGCGCGAGACGACTCGGTTGTGATGTGTGAAAACGAACAAATGCTAAGACGTCGGCGTGAACGACGAAAACTAGTTGTACTGCATGTATTTCGCGGTGGAGGAGAACTTTTGGTACCCCTTGATGACTTTGTTGATGGCGTCCAAAAAGTCCTTTTCGCCGACGGTTTTGCGTCGTTGGCGAATGGCAAACATGCCCGCCTCGGTACACACGGAGTGAATTTCGGCGCCTGTGGCGTTGGGACAAAGTCTGGCGAGAAGTTCGTAGCGAATGTCTCGCTCGACAGCCATGGAACGGGTGTGAATCTTGAAGATTTGAGTGCGTGACTCGAGATCGGGCAAACCAAACTCCACCTTTCTATCGAGACGACCCGGACGCAAGAGCGCCGGATCGAGGGTATCGGGACGGTTCGTCGCCATCAAAACCTTGATGTTCCCGCGAGCGTCGAACCCATCGAGTTGGTTGACGATTTCGAGCATCGTACGCTGCACCTCGTTGTCTCCACCTTGACCGTCGTCAAAACGCGCGCCTCCGATGGCGTCCACCTCATCAAAGAAAATGAGGCACGCCTTTTTACTTCTCGCCATTTGAAACAATTCACGCACTAATCTAGCCCCTTCACCGACGTACTTTTGCACCAACTCGCTACCGATGACGCGAATGAAGCACGCGTCGGTTCTGTTGGCCACCGCGCGCGCCGAAAGCGTCTTCCCCGTCCCTGGCGGGCCGTAACACAGCACCCCCTTTGGCGGATCAATCCCAAGCTTGACAAACTTTTCAGGATGCAACAACGGGAGCTCCACCACCTCTCTCAGCTTCTCAATCTGTTCCTTTGACCCCCCGACGTCGCCGTACGTCACGTCGGGCTTCTCCTCAACCGTCATCATCGTCACGCTAGGATCAATCTTTGGCGGCAAAGGAAGCTGTATAAAGTACTTGTTCCGATCAACACCCACCCGCATACCTTCTTCAATGTCCGTCGGCGCCACCTCGTTCCCCAACCCGACGACAAACTTTGCGATTTGCTTGACGTTAATCACGTATTGCGCATCATCCGTCCCCGGGTTGATGATCTTCGTACACCGCGCCACCTGCAACGGCTGCTGCTCCTGCATCGCCTGTTTATCCGCCGTCAAGTCCCACTGCGACGGCGGCGCCAGTCCCGTATCGCTCTCCTTGATCCCGCACAGGTCGTTCACGCGCTTCGAGATCGTCTTCAGGTCATTCTCGAGATCCTTGATGGCGTCGTTATACGCCCCGAGTCCGTACGTCTTGAGCAGCGCGATGTCGTCCTCATCCAACGGTACGATGGGTTTCCCACCATCTTCGCCGAACTCTATGTCTTCCGCCGAGGGGACCCCCATGACGCGTTCGTCGTCCTCGTCGTCGTCGTCTTCGTCGTCGTCGTCTTCGTCGAGCACTCACGTCGGGCGCCTTCAACCGACCGCGCCACGCCTTCCCCCTGGCGACGGGAAGGCGCCAGTGTGTTTATGACGACTTTTCTTTCCCAGCCTTTGATGGCTTTCTGGAGTGTCAGAATAGTACAATGTTCCAACGACCGGACATATGGAACATACACGTTTCATACATTGAGATTCAAAAGCCCGTGTGTAATTCAAAATGACCCACGCGTTTGACCGTTGTTTTTTCAAACCCGTGTGGGCGCATTGACACTGTTTACACATACAGATGCGCGTTCGAGCGACAGCTCCGCGGGCGTTGACCGCGCGCCCCGCACACGCCGACGTGCACGGACGAACCGCGCGGAGCGGACCGATGTTGACGAACGAGTGCGTGGACGAAGCGGAGCGTGAATCCCGCCGACGCGCCGCGGAACTCTTCGCCGAACTCGCGAGCGGATCGACGAACTTTTCCGCAGTCGTCTCGACGAGGTACGCCGAGTGGAGAAATTTGTTTCGCGTGTTGAAAGAACTTCGAGACGACGAGACGTCGGCGCTGCGAGGATGCGCGGCGGACGGAAGCGCGCCGACGGATTTCGAGAGTTGGGGACGAGAACGAAGTCCGATGTTTGCGGATGAGTTTGGGAAGTTTTTGAGGCACGAAGGGTGCGTTGCGGCGGTTGAGGTTGACTTGGGGTGCGAGGCGTCGGCGGGCGCCAGGGCGAAGAGCGTCGAGACGCCGGCCGGGAAAGGCGGCGGGACGCCGGTGGGGCGTCACGCGACGAATGGGGCAGCGATGGATAGTGGTGTTGTTGAGGTTGAAAAGTCATTTCGTAGGATGAAGACACCGTCGAGAGCGTCGGAGGCATTGGAGACGGATTACGCGCGAGACAAGCCGGCGGCGCGAACGGGGCTCGGCGGCGCCGCCAGGGTCGCCGTGGCGCTAGAGCCGACGAATGGGACGCCTCAGATGCGTGCACAAGCTGCGCAAAAGTCTCCGCCGCCGACGCCTCGACCGGCGCAATTGTCGCCGCCGGCGAACGAGTACGCAGATCATGCCGCCACGACGCCGCAACCTTCAGTCGCGTCGAACAAGGCGCATGTCGAACATCTCATGTCCTACTTGACGGGTTTTCATGGGTTGCTCTTCGGGCTCAAGGATCACGTCGAGCGCATTCGCGGGGCGACAATTGAGAATGTGGCGCACGAGTTGGCGCGCACAGACGCGCGTCTCGACACCGCCATCGCGCGGCTTGAAGCAGCTATGGGCGTAGAATCTGGCAAACATCCCAATTAGACACGCGTATTGATAAAATAAACTTCCTTAACCTCTGAAAAGCGTGTTCTATTAGTACAAACAATTCTTCATCTACTTTCTCGAGCGCATCGATCGACTCGTCGGTACTGCCGCCGGCTCTGGCGCCAACGCAACCGCCTTTGTTTTGTCTTTGGCCTTCGCCTTGGGTGCTTCTTGGTCCGCCTTCTTCGGACTCGGCGCAGCCGGTTCGGGGTCACTCGATGCATCTTCCTTACTGTCTCCGTCCAAAACAACTCGCGCGTCGATATCCTCCTTGGCGGGCTCAGCCTCGGCCGCTTGGGCTTTGAGCACGGCGATCAAATTCTTGTACAACGCCGGATCTTGGTCTCTGTTTTGGATGGCTGCCTCAACCCGCCTGGGATCGGCTCGGTCTTCGATCAGGTACTTTCTCTTGACTTGACGACGAGTACGACCAGGGAAGAGCCTCGCGATGAGTGAAAAGTCGGTGCCGAACTGAGTCATGGCGCGGTAGAAGAGCTCCGTGTCCTCCTTGCTCCATTTCTCCGCCTTGACTCGGCGCGAATAGCTGGCTGCATTGAGACGGTTACCGTTCTCTTCCACGTGTCTAAACTCAGAGGCGTGGACTTTCTTCTCCACCGATGCGTTCACAGTCAGCGACTGCGGGTTGATGACGATGTTACCGTCGATAACCTGCACTTGAGGAGCCATGATGGGTTTGACTCCGGATAGTGGGGCTTGGGGTGGTTGCGAGGCTGACAATTTCGCCGCCGCTTCCGCCTTCTTCTTCGCCGCAAACTCCGGAATGGGCTTGGGTGTCTTCTTAAGGACGCGCTCCTTTGCATCGTTGATCTTTTCCTCGGCTGTTTTGCGGCGAATGATATCGCGAATCGTCATTGCCGGATCGTCCGCAAAGGACGCCGTCGCTTCCAACACGTCTCTTTTGCTGCTATCTCCGACGCGTCCACCGCGCGTGGAGCCCGCTGAGCGAACCCATCTGTGCGCAGGAATCGCCATCGGCGGCGGAGACGGCGAGACGAGCGCCAATCCCACGGGCGAACCGATCCCTGCTACCACCGGACTTCCCGGCTGCGTTGCGAATGGTTGCGGCGGTTGCGGCGGTTGCGGCGTGAGTTTCGCCTCTAGTCTCGCAACCGCGGGAACCAACTGCTTCGCTGCCCGGCTCGGCGCGGGCGAACGAAAACCCAACGGCGTCGCCGCACGCGGCGGCACCGCTCCCACCCCTGGCGAACCCACTGGTCGCTTCCCCGCCGAACCTCTCGCGTCCGTCGCCTTTCCGCCCGCGTCCGCCGTCGCGCGCGCAGTCCTCAACCGACTCGCCGATCCCGCCGGCGATGCCGACGTCGCGCCCGCCAGCCGACTCTTCTTCCTCGTCTCCCCCGCATTTTCCGTCACGCTCCGTCCCAACCTCGAGCTCGGCCTCGCCGGCGTCGTCGTCGTCGTCGTCGCCGCTTCGCCCGTCGTCGGTTCCGCCCGTTTCGCTTCGCTCGCGGCCGCGTCTTCCACCGCCGGCTCCGCCGGCTCCCTCGCCCCTCTCTTCGCCTTGCCCCCCGTCGTCGACGGCACCAACCTCGACCTCGACGCCGACTTCTTCACGTTCGGCGCGAACGCGCTCTCCCGTCGTCCCGGTCGCGTCGTCTGCGGCGAATCCTTGGGTGCGTCGCTCGCATTCGACGACATGTTTCTCTCTCGCGCGCGCCCGTCGATCCGCCCCTCACCCCGTCGTCTTTCGCGTCCACCGGTGGCTCGTTCAAGGGGCACTCTCGGGGTTGTTTTCGCTCGTCCTCGCCCTCGTCGCGTCCGTCTCTGTCGCTCGCGCCCGCGCGAGATCCATCCATTCCGTTCGGCTCCACGCACGCACGCACGCACGCACGCACGCACTCCATCGAGGGTGAGGGTGAGGGGGTCAATTGACGGTTCGTGATTCTTGAAAACGCGCGCGTACATACATTAAAGTCACATTCGCCTAATAAATGGGAAGGACCGACCGGCGGCGCGAACCGAACGACGCGTGGACGCGTGGACGCTCGCTCGGCGGTGGTCGCGACAGAACGGCGCGGCGCGGCGCGGCGCGGCGACGGACGGATGGAGACGATCGAACCCTCGGATGCGTCGGCGTCGGCGTCGAGCGTCGGGGCGTGGACGGCGCTGGGCCTGGATGAGGGCGTCGCGAGAGCGTTGACGCTGAAAAAGTGCGCGGCGCCGACGGCGGTGCAACGCGCGGTGCTTCCGGCGGCGCTGGCGGGACGAGACGTCGTCGCGAGAGCGAGCACGGGGTCGGGGAAGACGTACGCGTACTTGGCGCCGACGTTGCACAAGATTCTCGCGCGCGGGAAGAGCGGTGGGAACGCGGTCGTCGGACCGAGGGCGATCGTGTTGGCGCCGACGCGCGAGTTGGCGCACCAAGTGCGAAGAGCGTGCGCGGCGCTGTTGAAGGTTGTCGCGCCGGCGATGCGGTGCGGGGAACTCCCGGCGGCGAACGTTGGGACGAATGTTTTGCGAGAAACCGCGGGGTCGCCGCCGGATGTGTTGGTGGCGACGCCGTCGAGGGTGGCGGAGTGCGCGAGAGGCGGGTACTTTCCGCCGGGTGCGTTGAAGGACGGGCTGGAGATGGTTGTCCTGGATGAGGCGGATTTGTTGTTGTCGTTCGGGTACGTGGACGATATCAAGGTGGTAATGAAGGCGGTGAAGCGTGGAACCCAAGTGATGATGCTGAGCGCGACCATGAGCAAGGAGATTGAGGAGTTGAGAGACGTCGTCGCGCACAAGCCGACGACGCTCGACGTCGAAGACGACGCCGCAGATGCCGCGGGACAAGGCGATGACGCGTCTTTGGTCGGTAAAAGCGGTCCAAACATCGCGCACTACTCGTTGAAAATACCCAAGGCGGTCGATCGATTGCTATATTGCATGGCGTTGCTTCGATTGGGCTTGTGTAAGAAGAAGGTGCTCGTCTTTGTCTCCAACGCCGATGCGGCTGTGCGTTTGCGACTCTTCTTGCACAAGTTTGGCGTGCCGACGTGTGCATTGCACGGAGAGCTTCCGGCAAATTCGCGCACGCACATTTTGCAAGAGTTTAACCGGGGTGTGTACGATTTCATGGTGGCTGCCGCCGACGACGCCAACATGAAGGATCAAAATGAAGCGCAACTCGACGAAGACGCCGAGGAGCCAGAAGACAAGGCGCCGACTAGGGAGAGCAAAAAGAAAAAGAAGGATCGCAGAGATAAGGAATTCGGTGTCGTTCGAGGGATTGACTTTCAGGCGGTGCACACCGTCATCAACTTTGACGTCCCTTTGACGGCGGCGGCGTACGTCCATCGCGTTGGACGCACTGGCAGAGCGGGCAAATCTGGCACTGCCATTACTCTGGTCGCGCCTTCGGACGAGCTCGCGTTTTCTGTCATTCAAGAAAAACTTGCGAGCGAGGTTGGTGAAACCGTCGCCGCGACGCAGGTGGTCAAAGAGTTTGACCGTCTTCCGAAGGAAGCCGTGGATGCTTTGCGGTACAGAGCCGAAGACGCCGCTCGCGCGGTGGGGAAGAATGCCGTCAAGGAGGCTCGCGTGAGAGAGCTGAGACAGGAACTGCTTAATTCTGAACGTCTCGCGGCGCACTTTGAAGACAATGCGGAAGATTTGGCGTTACTGAAACACGATACCAGCCTTTCAAAGCACCCCGATGCGAAACACCTAAGTCACTTGCCGGGATATCTCAGAGGGAAGAAGAATTCCAAGGCTAGAGAGGTGGAGCCGGATTCGCGACAAACAAAAGCGGCGGCGAATTACCACTTGGACGTCGAAGTTGCGGAGTTTGGATCAAAGAAGAAGCGTAAACGCAACGATAAGCGGGAGACTGGACCCGATTTGCGTGTGAAAAAGTTCAAAAGGGCTTTCGTCAAGAAGAAAGCTGGACGCAAGCGCTCGCGGTGATAGATGTGACAACAACAAATAGTAGAGTACAAATCAATACACAGACAGACTATAGATGCGACGCGACGAAAAAATATTCACAGCTCATCTTTACCCGGCGTACATGCTCCGTCAGCAGCAATTTTGTCGCAAGTTCTGCGCGCCGACAAATCTGACATTGGACGCACGTCGTTGAAAGCGGCTAACGAAGCTGACAACCAATTGCTGACTTGTGTGTCGTTCCGTAAGAGCTCGCACACGTTCGCGAGCATTTCCGCTGATTTCGCGTCGACTACGTCGTCACCCGCTATTCTAGCTTCAGTCGGATTAGTAATCTCCGACTCTCTTGTGTCGGCTCGTAAATCAACGAGCCGTCCTTCCCGATCCCTCCTGAGCGCTGTGACGTTTTTAAATCGAGCGCACGTGAACTCGGTCCACACCAACCGCACCACTTCTCCTCGCATTTCTTCGTCCAACGCCTTCCAGCTCGACTGCGGCATTGTCCTCGAAGCGTCCACCGCGTCGGCGTGCACCCCTCTCACTGTCAACTTGCACGCATCACACACCAACGCATCTGGAACATCATCCAACGCGTCCCATCTCGCGTGATCTCCAACGTCTCCAACGTCTTCGTACTCAGCATCCAACTCTCGAAGCCGACGTCGCCTAAAGTCATTCAACGCGCCCTTTTCGTCCCGCGCCCGTTCCATCCTCTCTCGCAATCGCTGCCTCGACGCCTCATCCAGCTCTGCCGCGCTCAGTTTCATCTCCGAATTTCTCTTCGGTGTCGTTTTCGTCCTCTTCACCGGGACGTGATCCCGCGCGCGTCCCTTCTTCGCACCGAACGCGCCGTGTGGAGGCTTAAACTGTCTTCGTCTCCCGGGCGACGCGCCGAGCGCACGCCCGCTGTGTCGCGATCGCGGTCGTACGTGAATCGCCTCGGAGACGCTCGCGCAAGTCGCGAGCATCGCGAGGAGGAGCAGGACGACGCGGGAGAACGCGCGAGGAGACATCGCGCGCACTCCGTACAGCCGGCAGACTGTGACGCAACGATTTCCGCGCTCGTTCAGCTTTAGCGCGACCATGCGGGCGACGGCGTCGGTGAAACCGCCGGCGGTCGCCGCGCAGTCCTCTCGACGTCGACGACATCGACGGGCGACGCGCGGCACCACCGGTCGCAAACCCGCGCGTGCGGTGTCGGCGTTGAGAGAAGATGCTGACTCTGAAAGCGAAGAGCAGAATTCGCAACTGGAATCAAACGCGTGTCGCACAATCGTAAAGTTCGTGCGCGCGCGCGCGCTTGCAGTGGCGCTCGCGTCGACGTCGGCGATGGCATCTCTGGGATTGGTGATGCCTCCGGATTCGCACGCGCAACGCGCGCAACCGGCGTCGACGACGGCGGGCGGAGGCTTTGACTTTCACGAAAGAATGATGCTGGGAAACGAACGAGGACGGAACCGAAGACGCGAGAAGAGAAACTCGTTCGTCAGAGACGCGGCGAATGCCATCGGTCCGGCGGTTGTGCGCATCGATAGCGAGTCGATGTCTCTCAAACGACCGATGCCCGTGAGTAACGGGACGAATGGAGGGAACGTGAGCGGAAAGTCGTCAAATGCGCGAGCCGGACTCCTTCGCGGAACCGGTTGCGGTCTCGTCATAGACGCGAATGAAGGGTACGTGGTGACGAATAGCCACGTGGTGAGGAGTGAAGGGAGTGTCAAGGTTACGTTCATCGACGGTAACGTGTACGACGGTGAGGTGAGAGGTGTGGATCCGTTGACGGATATCGCGCTCATACAATTGAAACCGCGTTCCGGACACAAGTTTCCCGCTGCCAACCTCGGTGACAGCGATCAGATGGAGGTAGGTGATTACGCCATCGCACTAGGAAATCCACTCGGTTTAGATAACTCGGTCACCCTCGGTATCATCAGTAACGTGCACCGTACATCCGCAGAACTCGGGATCACAGACCGACGAGTGGATTTCGTGCAAACCGACTGCGCCATCAATCCAGGGAATTCAGGTGGTCCGCTCGTGAACGAGTTCAGCGAAGTAGTGGCACTTAATACTGCCATTCGAGCTGACGCCGAGGGCATCGGATTTGCCATCCCTATCAACACTGTCAAGCGAGTGGTGAGTCTTTTGGCGGCGGGAGAGAAGGTGCCTCATCCATTCATCGGTATTCGTATGGTTGATAATTTCACCGCCAACTCGGCGTTTGGAGAACGCGCGAACGAGTTACCCGTCGGAACGGTCATTGTCGATATTATTGAAAAGTCCCCGGCCGCTCTCGCCGGCTTGGCTGTCGGTGACGTGATTACGGCAGTCAACGGGGTGGTGATGAACGGTGCTGAAATTCTTGAACGCGTCAAGATTACGCCCCCGGGAGAATCATACGAATTCACGGTATTCCGCCCATCTGCAGAGCTATCCCACATGCATAGGCGTTTTATTATTCGCGTCGGTGACTTGGCTGAACACAACAACCGCTCCAAAAACGTAGGCACCGAGGACCAAAATGTGAGTCCGCCAGGAGTAGGCGTCCGGCCACCAAGGATTCCGCGCACGTTCGGGGCTTAATCAACCACCCGCACGTCCCATACACGCGTGCTCGACCATCTGCGTGCGTCTCGCACACACACGATAACAATTGTAATTTATACTGTACAGTGCTGTATCGCGACAACTCTCGAAAACTGGTGCTAGAGCTCGCAAAAGCTGTTGACCTCTCTCCACAGTGCGACGCCTGGGTACCACCGCCACCGCGACGCATAATAACGCGGGAAAGGCACGACGGGACGACTCGCATCGCACGCCGTTCGCGCGCACCGCTTTTGAACACAGAGGCAACTGACTGGGAAGATCTAGAAACGACGGTTAGAACGTAACCATGCCGTACGATAGCGCCATCACCGTCTTCTCTCCTGACGGTCATCTCTTCCAGGTACACCTATCCGACGAAATATACTCTTTCGCGTGTGTTCGACTCGTTCGTGACGATGGAAACGCAGTTTGCGCGCGCTCGTGGGCGAAGTGAACCAAACCTAATCGATCTCGCTTCGTTCGCCCTTGCAGGTTGAGTACGCTATGGAGGCGGTCCGAAAGGGCACGCTCGCTGTGGGCGTGAGAGGGGAAGACATTGTCGTTCTCGGAGTCGAGCGAAAGGCGGTGCCTAAGCTCCAGGACTCTAGGACGCTGAAAAAGATCCAGCTGTTGGATGATCACATCGCGGTCGCCTTCGCCGGTTTGACGGCGGACGCTCGTATTCTGATCAATCGAGCGCGCACTGAGTGCCAGAGCCACCGTTTGACGCTCGAAGACGCAGCTTCCGTCGAGTACATCACTCGTTACGTAGGCGGGGTGCAACAAAAATATACGCAGAGTGGTGGGGTGAGACCCTTTGGTCTGAGTACGCTGATCGCCGGTTTCTCGCCGGAGGGCAAGCCGCAGCTGTTTCACACCGACCCGAGCGGTACGTACAGTCAGTGGAAAGCTAATGCGACCGGGCGCAACTCCAAGTCTGTCCGAGAGTGGCTTGAGAAGCACTACGACAACTTTAGCGGCGAGGAGGCCATCAAGTTTACCCTTAAGGCTCTTCTCGAGGTAGTTGAACCGGGTTCAAAGAACATAGAAATAGGCGTCATTCGTTCGCCTACAAGCGGCTTAGAGATGCTCAGTGCTGATACGATCGACACGATGGTGAAGGCTATCGAAGACGAGAAGGCCGAGGCGGATAAGGCTAAGAAGGAGAAGGCGAGAGCGGCGGCCGAGGCTGCTGCGGCGGCCGCGACTCAGCAATAGTCGTCCAAAAGCTGCAACTGCAGCGCGATACAAGTAGTCTTTTTACCGTTCGTTGTAACTTCAGCTCCCCTCATTAGTCGACACGCAGATCCATGCGGGGGGCTCCGCACGGCGGTTTCAATAACACGCCGCGTCGTATGGTCGTCGTGCGGTCCTTTTCGTCCTTTTCCGGCCGTGGTTCCGCATCAAAACCGCAACCGGGGGTGTCTTCACTAGCAGTTAGCTTTTTCTTAGGAGTCACGGCGGGCGCAACCGTCGCTTACACGCACGCTCGCAACTCGCTCAAGCGATACAATCAACCAACAGCGTCCGAATCCGCGCCTGCCGCTGGCGCGACAAAGGTTGCGGCGGTTGTAGAACATGAAGCGTTGACACACGGTTGGCCGTTGGACTCGAGTTCGATTATTCACGAAAAATCTTCGTACGCGTGCGCTTTCGACGGTCGAACTCGGAATCCGAGATGGGTCATAGAAAAGATTACGCCGGAGACGCTGAACGGGCCGGGGACGAGGAAGCGGTCTGACTTTCACGAGGATAATGAAGTGTCGTGGAAGCACAGGAGCGCTCTATCGGACTATCGAGGCTCCGGATACGACAGAGGGCATTTGGTCGCTGCTGCCGATCAAAAAGGAAGTCAAGAGGATATGGATTCAACATTCTCTCTTTCAAACATCTCGCCGCAAGTTGGCGATGGATTTAATCGAGACTACTGGGCTAAGTTGGAACAGTTTGTTCGGGATGTCGTTCAAGAAAAATCTGGACGAGCCGCGTACGTAGCCACGGGTCCTCTTTTTCTGCCGGCGAAAAACGAAACGGCGCGAGAAGAAGGAGCCCAGAGTCCCAATGATGGCGACATCGTGAGATTTAAGCAGCCAAAGCCGACCCAATGGCAAATGCGCCATCCTGTTCTTGGAACGCCGCCGGCCATGATGCATGTGCCGACACACTTTTTCAAAGTCGTACTCGTCGAAGATGATGGTGCGCGCGTCGCCTGTGCTGCGTTTGTGCTTCCAAACGCCCCCATCCCAAACGAAATACCGCTTCAGCGCTTCGTAGTTCCGTTGACGGCTCTTGAAATGGTGAGCGGACTTGAATTTTTCAAGCGCGGACTCGTTAGCAGCGATCGAGTCGCGTTCGAGAAAGAAGAGCTCGTCTTCATGGAAAAGATAGCGCATCAATTGCCAGATGTAGACAAGAAACCAGCTCTACCACCGACGTTGATGGTAGGGTCACTCCCCCAAAAGATTTCACGCTCTGATGCTGAGACGAGGAACGCGGGTAAGCGCTGGTCGAGCGTTCATCACCTTTGCTCAGTCACGAGCTGCGAAATCAAGCCGAGCAAGTGGGACAAGAAGTAGTTTAAACGTTCATACTGTATGATGTGAAATTAGCAATAGCTTTGGTATTTATAATGTGACAATGCTGTGTGGCGCAGTCGAGCGCTATAATAGAGGTCTCCAACTACACCGCAAATGAGCTTAGCACCCGTACTCAGACTCCGGGTAGGTGTCGAGGAAGAGCAACTCCGGGTAAGTGGCGAGAGTCCAGTCCTCCGGCGGGCAGCGAGCTTCAAAGTCATCGACAATCCCACGGATGTCGCCCATGGTGTTGAGGCGCAAGTTGCGCGCAAGTTGGGCTTGCTTGACCTCATCTTCAGTCTTGTGAATTTCCGCAATCGCACCCTTGATCGTCTTGACGGCGTCGACAAGCTTGTTCGGGTTACCCAAATCAGCCTTTTTGACGGACGGGATAACGTGTTGGTTGATCATGTCAATCATGGTCATCGCCTCCATCTCGACGGTGCCAACGTAGTGGCCGAGGAGAACAGACTTGCGAGCGGTGACTTCCTTGGCGGAGAACACATTCATCTCTTCGAAGAGCTTGACGTTCTTGTCGTCATCGAAGCGAGCGATGGCGTCACAGCCGGCATCAATACGCCAGATACCGCGCTTGACGGCTTCATCAGGCCATTCCGGATCGTAACCGTTACCGTTGAAGACAACCTTGTCGTGCTTGGTCAACAAGTCTTGCGCAATGGCGAGCGGCTTTTCGCCGGCTTCGAGGCGGTCGGCGACAATCTTGAACGCTTCAGCAGAGATGGTGTTCAAAACGGTGTTGACGAGGGACACGTTTTGGGAGGAGCCGGCGGCGCGGAACTCGAAGCGGTTACCACCGTACGGGAACGGAGAGGTACGGTTGCGGTCTTCCGCCGGGACTTGAATGGACGGAATAGTTTCAGTACCGAACGCAAGATCCTTCTTTTGCGGAGTGTAGTCACCGAGGGAACCGTTCTTGACGGTGTTGAGGTAGTCGGTGATCGACGGGCCGAGGTAAGTGGACATGACAGCCGGTGGGGCCTCCATGGCACCGAGGCGGAAGTCGTTACCCGGGGACGCGATGGCAAGGCGCATCAAATCACCGTGCTTGTCGACCGCGGAGACGATGGCGGACATGACCAACGGGAAAATTTCTGAGTTGCCAGTGACCGCCTTGACTTGCTTCGGGTTCATCAAGTTGAGACCATCAGAGGTACCGATGGACCAGTTGTTGTGCTTACCAGAGCCGTTGACACCAGCGAACGGCTTTTCTTGAAGTAGTGCGGCGAGGCCGTGTTCAGACGCAACTTCTTCAATGATTTGCATGATCATCAAGTTTTGGTCAACTTGAGTGATGGCGTTACCGAACATCGGCGCGAACTCGTATTGGTTCGGGGCGACCTCGCGGTGACGCGTCTTGAGCGGGATGCCCATCTTGAAGCACTCTTGCTGGATTTGGCGCATGCACTCAAAAGCCGCCGTCGCTCTGGAGATCGGGGCCATGTAGTGGTCGCTCATCTCTTGACCGCGGGCCGGGAGCTTACCGGTGATGGTACGGCCGGTGAACTGAAGATCCGGACGGCGATAGAAGGCATGGCGCGGAACCAAGAAGATTTCTTGTTCCAAACCAATGTTGGCGTACACGGACGCAGAGCCGACGTCGTGACCCATCGCCTTGAGCAAACGCTTGGTTTGCTTGTTCAACGCCGCGGTAGCGCGGTGAAGCGGGGTCTTTTCATCGAGGGCATCACCGTTGTAAGAGACAAAGGCGGCCGGGATGAAGACGGTGTCTTCGCGAAGGAAGATCGGCGAGTACGGGTCGACGGAGAGGTAACCGCCCGCAGTGTGGGTCGCACGCATGCCACCGTTCGGGTAGGAGGAACCGTCAGTCTCACCTTGGAGCAATTGCTCACCGGTGAAGGAATAGTACGGGGTACCATCCTTGGCAAAGTCAAACATGGACTGGTGGACTTGACCAGAGTTACCGTGACGAACACCCGAGGAGCCCATCGGTTGGAACCAGTGGCAGTACACAGAGGCACCGTTATCGACAGCCCAGTCGAGGACAGCCTTGGCGATGATGTCAGCCTTGGCCATATCCTTGGTCCAGGCCGGGTTTTCGAGCAAAGCAGCGGATTCTCCGTACTTGCTGAGGTACTTGTCTGCGACGGCACCCTTGAAGCAGCACGAGCCGAAACCTTCGGTCGTCGCTGGGCCAGAGCTCATGGAGAGCATCGCGTTCGTCTTGGCGACGCGCGCGCTCTTAACGACGCGCGCCGCGGACTTCTTCGCGTTACCGCGAAGGGCCGCGGACTGCGCCCCGAGGAAAGTACTTTGAGACAAGTTGGTGGACTGCGTAATAACGCGTAAAACCAAACGAAAGTTGCATGTCGTCAGTCACATTTCTTCACGGTTCACGACTCGATAATTCGACCCCCAGAGACGGACGAAAAATATTCCTC